>Ga0308159_1001901_pt1 | contig 26582 bp, 24 predicted proteins | sample PhyCR1_FD_201040 | JGI IMG/M metagenome (GOLD analysis project Ga0308159, IMG submission 201040) | Phyllosphere microbial communities from UC Gill Tract Community Farm, Albany, California, United States - DLSLC.R1 | ecosystem: Host-associated > Plants > Phyllosphere > Unclassified | place: USA...
ACGTCGACCTGATGCTGCCCCGAATGCGCCAGCGCACTGATCAGCGGCGTGGTCAGTAAGGTGTCGCCAATATTATCCCGACAAATAATTAAAACCCGCATGTCTGACATCCTCTGCGCACAGGCTACGCCGTTCTGGCTGAATAAAAGTAAGACTCGCCCGGTTAACGTTCTGAAAACGGTAACGTAACGGTATAGTCAGCAAATTAGTCAGCGCAGTGTCAGATTGGTTCCATAGTTGCGATATTGTTAAAATATGAGGCCAGCACGACAGACCAGAGACAGGCCTGAATTATTAACCGGATTATTATTTTTACGGCGTCGGCCCTGCCGGGCCAGCGTTTAGAAAGGAAAAGGCCGCCCATGGCGGCCTGAGGTCTTTGGCTTGATGACCGGGATCGGTCAGTCGGCGCGGGTTGTCAGCAGGCTGATAGCCAGCGTCATCACGGGTTCCGGGTTGATTCCGGTAAACATTTGATGAATTTTTTCAGAAATGGCTTCACCAGTCACAGGCTTATTTTCAGCCACGATTTCCATCACCGCCTGTCCAAATAGCAGGCGACATGCCGCAATAGCATCACTTACCGCTTCATCATCCATAATGCTCTCCCTCTGTATCGGCAGAAGCGTACACGTCTGCGGCAACCGGATCATGCGTAACTCTATTTTTTTGTGGTACAGGTTACAAAAATGAATCAGCTGTAAGGATCAAATAACGTGGCCCGACACATTTAATGCCGGGCGCTTAACTGGTACTGAAAGAGATTAACAGAGGGTCGTTTAACAAATCAGGCGTGACAGGGTGGATGACAGATATGCGTTCACTCACTCTTTTACCGTGGCATCAGACAATTCAATTTGCAGAGAGAGTAAAATGCCAGTCAGCGGGAAATGATTTAGCAGCACTCTCACGGAGTAAATGTCTTAAACAGCACGGTGCGAAAGCAATAAGCGCTTAGATGAGTAATCGCTATAACGATGATCGAGGAAAAGACGGGATTGTGGTTGCTGTGTGAAGGTGATTTTATGAAGAGTTTTGGGGAGAGAAGGCGTGAAATAAAAAGCCAACACGATTTTTACATTCGTGTTGGCTGTATGTTACGTAAAGCCGATTACATATTTTCGATGATCGCGTCACCAAACTCTGAACATTTCAGAAGTTTAGCGCCATCCATCAGGCGTTCGAAATCGTATGTCACGGTCTTGTTAGCGATAGCGCCTTCAACACCTTTAACAATCAGGTCAGCTGCTTCGAACCACTCCATGTGACGCAGCATCATTTCTGCGGACAGAATAATTGAACCTGGGTTCACTTTATCCTGACCTGCATACTTAGGTGCTGTGCCGTGGGTCGCTTCGAACAGCGCACACTCGTCACCGATGTTGGCGCCTGGAGCGATACCAATACCGCCAACCTGCGCTGCCAGAGCGTCAGAGATGTAGTCACCGTTCAGGTTCATACAGGCGATAACGTCATACTCAGCCGGACGCAGCAGGATCTGTTGCAGGAACGCATCAGCAATCACATCTTTAACGATGATCTCTTTGCCGGTGTTCGGGTTTTTGAACTTCATCCACGGGCCGCCGTCGATCAGTTCGCCGCCGAACTCTTCTTTCACTAACTGGTATCCCCAGTCTTTGAAAGAGCCTTCGGTGAACTTCATGATGTTGCCTTTGTGAACCAGGGTCAGTGAATCACGATCGTTAGTGATGGTGTATTCCACTGCCGCGCGCACCAGACGTTTGGTGCCCGCTTCTGAACACGGCTTAACGCCGATACCGCACTGCTCAGGGAAGCGAATTTTCTTCACGCCCATCTCTTCGCGCAGGAACTTGATCACTTTGTCCGCTTCGGCAGAGCCCGCTTTCCACTCGATACCCGCATAGATATCTTCGGAGTTTTCACGGAAGATCACCATGTCGGTCTCTTCAGGACGTTTAACCGGGCTTGGCGTGCCTTTGTAGTAACGTACCGGACGCAGGCAGACGTAGAGGTCAAGCTCCTGACGCAGGGCCACGTTCAGTGAACGAATACCGCCGCCGACCGGGGTGGTCAGTGGGCCTTTAATGGCCACGCGATATTCTTTGATTAAGTCGAGAGTTTCCTGTGGCAGCCAGACGTCCTGGCCGTAGAGTTCAACTGACTTCTCACCGGTGTAAATCTCCATCCAGGAGATCTTACGCTCGCCGTTGTAGGCTTTCTTCACCGCCGCATCGACGACTTTCAGCATTACCGGGGAAACATCAACACCGATACCGTCACCCTCAATGTAAGGAATGACCGGATTGTTTGGCACTGTGAGCTTGCCCTGATTCAGGGTGATTTTCTGACCTTCCGCCGGAACAACTACTTTGCTTTCCATTAACCTCTCCTGGGCGTTTGTTAATGATTTGTAAGATGCGCGTCAATACTACTTGAATATTTCCGCCACGCCAATCACCGCAATTTCACGTTATAATGCGCCGAATGTTTCTGACTGCAAAGCCCATGCGAAAAACTTCTCAACGAATTCACCAGGATAAACGATTCAGCCGCCCGACGCGTGATGCGCGGCGTTCCCCTGCCCGCTCTGCGGCTCCGCGCCGCGTGATTCTGTTTAACAAACCGTTCGACGTATTACCGCAATTCACCGATGAAGCGGGCCGCCGAACACTGAAGGATTTTGTCAGCGTCGCAGAGGTTTATGCCGCAGGTCGCCTCGACCGCGACAGCGAAGGATTGATGGTGCTGACCAACGACGGCGCGCTGCAGGCTGCGCTGACTCAGCCCGGCAAACGCACAGGTAAGATCTATTATGTGCAGGTGGAAGGCGAGCCACAGGAGACGGATCTGCAGCCTTTGCGGGATGGGGTTAATCTGAAAGATGGGTTGACGCTGCCCGCTGGGGTAGAAAAAGTGGCTGAGCCTGAGTGGCTCTGGCCACGTCAGCCACCCATCCGCGAGCGTAAAAACATCCCGACGCAGTGGCTGAAAATCACGCTGTATGAAGGCCGAAATCGACAGGTTCGCCGGATGACGGCCCACATTGGCTTTCCCACATTGCGATTGATTCGGTACGCGATGGGGAGTTATTCGCTGGACGATCTGGCTCCGGGCGCGTGGCGCGAACTCAGTGAAAGTGCTCTCTGAAAACCGGTTTTTTATAACCTCAGGTTAACAATTGCGGAGAAGTGATGTTTAAACCTCATGTTACTGTCGCCTGTCTGGTTCAGGCAGAAGGTGAATTACTGGTGGTGGAAGAGACGATCAACGGTCGCCCCACCTGGAACCAGCCCGCCGGGCATCTTGAAGCGGATGAAACTCTGCTGGAAGCCGCAGAGCGCGAACTCTATGAAGAGACCGGCATCATCACGCCGATGCACTATTTCATCGCGATTAACCAGTGGATCGCGCCCGACAATACGCCTTTTGTGCGTTTTCTGTTTGGCGTGGATCTGGCTAAAAAAGCGCCAACTCAGCCGCAGGACAGCGACATCGATTGCTGCTGGTGGTTGCCGCCAGCGCAGATTCTCACTGCCTCTAACCTGCGTTCGCCGCTGGTCGCGGAAAGCGTACGCCTGTGGCAACAGGGCACGCGCTACCCGCTACATCTGGTCAGCCCGTTCCGGTGGCCGTTTCACGAGGGTGCGCGGCTGCCTTCTGCATGATAGAATGCGCCGCCTGTTTTTTTATCGTAATGCGAGCGTGTCATGTCTGACAACAGCCAGAAAAAAGTGATCGTCGGTATGTCCGGCGGCGTCGATTCTTCCGTTTCCGCCTGGTTACTGCAACAGCAGGGTTACCAGGTTGAAGGCCTGTTCATGAAGAACTGGGAGGAGGACGATGGCGAGGAGTATTGTACCGCCGCGGACGATCTGGCGGATGCGCAAGCGGTGTGCGACAAGCTGGGTATGAAGCTGCACAAAGTTAACTTTGCCGCTGAATACTGGGATAACGTCTTTGAGCATTTCCTCGAAGAGTACAAAGCGGGCCGCACGCCCAACCCCGATATCCTCTGCAACAAAGAGATCAAATTCAAAGCGTTCCTGGAGTTCGCGGCTGAGGATCTTGGCGCAGATTTTATCGCCACGGGTCACTACGTGCGTCGTCAGGACGTGGCCGGCCAGAGCCAGCTGTTGCGCGGTCTGGATGGCAACAAAGATCAGAGCTACTTCCTCTATACCCTGAGCCACCAGCAGATTGCCCAAAGTCTGTTCCCGGTTGGTGAACTGGAAAAGCCGGAGGTTCGCCGCATTGCCGAACAGCTCGACCTTATCACCGCGAAGAAGAAAGATTCCACCGGCATCTGCTTTATCGGTGAGCGCAAATTCCGCGACTTCCTGGCGCGCTATCTCCCGGCTCAGCCTGGCGAAATCGAAACCACCGAAGGCCAGATCGTCGGTGAACATCAGGGGCTGATGTACCATACTCTGGGACAGCGTAAAGGCCTGGGTATTGGCGGTCTGAAAGAGAGCAAAGATGATCCCTGGTATGTGGTCGACAAAGATGTGGCGCGTAACCGCCTGATTGTCGCCCAGGGCGGCGATCATCCGCGTCTGATGTCCGTCGGCCTGATTGCGCAGCAGCTGCACTGGGTTGATCGCCAGCCTATTACCGCCCCGCTTCGCTGCACCGTGAAAACCCGCTATCGTCAGACCGATATTCCCTGTGAGATTATTCCACACGGCGACGATCGGATTGAGGTGCGTTTCGACGAGCCGGTTGCAGCGGTGACGCCGGGTCAGTCTGCGGTGTTTTACCTTGGCGAGGTCTGCCTCGGTGGCGGTATTATCGAACAGCGTCTGCCGTTAGTGGCGGAGTAAGCGGGTTCAGCCCGCATTGATGACGCGTAAACAGGAGTAACCGTGGCGAAAAATTATCAGGAAATTACGCTGGCGCTGGCGGGCATCTGTCAGTCGGCCCATCTGGTGCAGCAGCTGGCTCAGCAGGGTCACTGCCAGCCGGAGGCGCTGACCGTATCGCTGCGCAGCGTTCTGGACCTCAATCCTGGCTCAACGCTGGCGGTGTTTGGCAACAATGAAGCCAACCTGCGCCTCGGACTTGAAACCCTGATGGCGGTGCTGAACAGCAGCAGTCGCCAGGGTGCAGGTGCAGAACTGACGCGTTACACCCTGAGCATGATGGTGCTGGAGCGCAAGCTCAGCGCCAGTAAAACGGCTATGGCGACGCTGGCCCAGCGCATCACTCAGCTGGATCGCCAGCTGGCGCATTATGAACTGGAGTCAGACACCATTCTCAGCGCGATGGCTGCCATCTATGTGGATGTGATCAGCCCGCTTGGCCCCCGTATTCAGGTCACTGGTTCGCCTGCGGTACTGCAGAATACGCAGGTACAGAGTAAAGTGCGCGCTACCCTGTTAGCCGGTATCCGTGCTGCCGTATTGTGGCAGCAGGTCGGTGGTGGCCGACTGCAACTGATGTTCTCGCGTCAGCGTTTGCTGCGTGAAGCGAAAACCCTCTTATCCCGGCTGCCACTGACTTACTAAGTCGGTGCGGCAAAACACTGCTAAATGATTCAGGAGTTGCACTGATGGAATTATCCTCTCTGACCGCCGTCTCACCTGTCGATGGTCGTTACGGCGATAAAGTCAGCCCGCTGCGTGCGATTTTCAGCGAATTTGGTTTGCTGAAATTCCGCGTTGAGGTTGAAGTTCGCTGGTTACAAAAACTGGCCGCGACCGCAGAGATCAAGGAAGTTCCTGCATTTGATGCCGACGCAAACGCTTTCCTTGATGCGATTGTCGCCGGTTTTTCCGAAGAAGATGCAGCGCGCATCAAAACCATTGAGCGCACCACCAACCACGACGTCAAAGCGGTTGAGTATTTCCTGAAAGAGAAAGTTGCCGACGTCCCTGCCCTGCATGCTGTTTCTGAATTTATCCACTTCGCCTGTACTTCTGAAGATATCAACAACCTGTCGCACGCTCTGATGCTGGAAACAGCCCGCCGTGACGTGATCCTGCCTTACTGGCAGCAGCTGATTACCGCTGTGAAGGATCTTGCCAGCGAATATCGTGACATTCCGCTGCTCTCCCGCACCCACGGCCAGCCGGCTACACCGTCGACGATGGGTAAAGAGATGGCGAACGTCGCTTACCGTCTGGAGCGTCAGTTACGTCAGTTGAAACAGATTGAGGTGCTGGGCAAAATCAACGGTGCTGTAGGGAATTACAACGCCCATATTGCCGCCTATCCCGAAGTGGACTGGCATGCGCTGAGCGAGAACTTCGTCACCGCGCTGGGGATCACCTGGAACCCTTACACCACCCAGATTGAGCCGCACGACTATATTGCCGAAATGTTCGACTGCATCGCCCGCTTTAACACCATCCTGATCGATTTCGATCGCGATATCTGGGGTTATGTGGCGCTGAACCATTTCAAACAGAAGACCATTGCGGGCGAGATTGGCTCGTCGACCATGCCGCACAAAGTGAACCCGATCGACTTCGAAAACTCTGAAGGCAATCTGGGCCTGGCGAACGCGGTAATGCAGCATCTGGCCAGCAAACTGCCGGTCTCACGCTGGCAGCGCGATCTGACCGACTCCACCGTGCTGCGTAACCTCGGCGTAGGCGTCGGTTATGCGCTGATCGCCTATCAGGCGACCCTGAAAGGCATCTCGAAACTGGAAGTGAACCGCGATCGTCTGCTGGATGAACTGGATCACAACTGGGAAGTGCTGGCAGAACCGATCCAGACGGTAATGCGCCGTTACGGCATTGAGAAGCCTTATGAGAAGCTGAAGGAGCTGACGCGCGGTAAACGCGTCGATGCCGCCGGCATGCAGGCCTTTATCGACAGCCTGGCGCTGCCGGAAGAGGAAAAAGTGCGTCTGAAGCAGATGACGCCTGCAAACTATATTGGTCGCGCTATCCAGATGGTTGACGATCTGAAATAATGCCCGCCGCAGACCGGCCCAGTCCGGTCTGCGTTAACATCTTGTTTAATACACTTCGCGTATACTTTCTGCAGGTTGACTCAAACAGAGTGTAAGGAATTCCTATGCGTGTTCTGGTTGTTGAAGACAATGCCCTGCTGCGCCATCATCTCGCCGTCCAGTTACGTGACATGGGCCACCAGGTCGATGCCGCCGAAGACGCCAAAGAAGCTGACTATTTTCTTCGGGAACATCTGCCCGATATCGCGCTGGTGGATCTCGGCCTGCCGGATGAAGATGGGATGTCTCTGATTCGCCGCTGGCGCAGCGATGCCGTGCGCCAGCCGATTCTGGTGCTGACCGCCCGTGAAGGCTGGCAGGCCAAAGTTGAGGCGCTGGAAGCCGGTGCGGATGACTACGTCACCAAGCCATTTCATATTGAAGAAGTCGCGGCACGCCTGCAGGCGCTGATGCGTCGTAACAGCGGACATGCCTCGCAAATCATCGATATGGCCCCGTTTCAGGTTGATCTCTCCCGCCGTGAACTGACGGTCAATGATCAGCCGGTGAAGCTCACGGCCTTTGAGTACACCATTGTCGAGACGCTGATCCGTAATGCGGGAAAAGTAGTGAGCAAAGACTCGCTGATGCTGCAGCTCTATCCTGACGCTGAACTGCGTGAAAGCCACACCATCGATGTCCTTATGGGTCGTCTGCGCAAAAAAATTCTGGCGTTGCATCCTACTGACGTGATCGCCACCGTGCGTGGCCAGGGTTACCGCTTTGATCTCTGACCATGTCCTGGTTTAATCGTTATCGCCCTATTTCGCTGCGCGCCCGCTTTCTGCTGGCCTCCGCAGCGATAGTCCTCTTCCTCTCACTCTCCTACGGCATGGTCGCGGTGATTGGCTATGTGGTCAGTTTCGATAAAAACACCTACCGCGTAATGCGCGGCGAGAGCAATCTGTTCTTTACGCTGGCGCAATGGCACGACAACAAACTCACCATCGCCCAGCCGGAACGGATGACGCTCAACTTCCCGACGCTGGTGTTTATTTACGATGAGCACGGCAAGCTGTTATGGCAGCAACGCGACGTGCCGGAGATCCGCAAGAAGATCCGCCGTGAATGGCTGCTGAAGCCTGACTTCTACGAGATTGATACCAGTAACCGTACCAGCATGGTGGCGATGGGCAATAACCTGAATGCTCAGCAACGACTCAACGACTGGGACAATGACAGCAACGATACCTTTACCCACTCGGTCGCCGTTAACCGTTACGATGCCACCACGAATCTGCCCGCGCTCACCATTGTGGTGGTCGACTCTATCCCGCAGGAGCTGCAGCATTCTGATGTGGTCTGGTCGTGGTTCAGCTATGTGCTGGCAGCCAACCTGATACTGATCATTCCGTTGCTGTGGCTGGCGGCGCACTGGAGTCTGCGGCCGATTGGCGCGCTGACGCAGCAGGTGCGCGAACTGGAGACCAGTCAGCGCGAAAATCTGGCGGATAATCCGCCGCAGGAACTGCGCAGTCTGGTGCGTAACCTCAATCTGTTGCTGACCAATGAGCGGCAACGCTATACCCGCTATCGCACCACGCTTTCAGACCTGACCCACAGCCTGAAAACGCCGCTGGCCGTGTTGCAGAGCACCCTGCGCTCGCTGCGCAACGGCAAGGAACTGACGGTGGAACAGGCTGAGCCGGTAATGCTGGAGCAGATTAGTCGTATCTCGCAGCAGGTCGGTTATTATCTCCATCGCGCCAGTATGCAGGCCGATCACAACCCGCTACAGCGCGATCTGCATTCCGTTTCCGGTCTGCTCGACAAGCTCTGCTCGGCCCTGAACAAAGTCTATCAGCGTAAAGGCGTGGCGATTTCGCTGGATATCTCACCGGAGCTGACCTTTGTTGGCGACCAGAATGACTTTATGGAAGTGCTCGGCAACGTGCTCGATAACGCCTGCAAATATTGCCTGGAATTTATCGAAATCAGCGCTTTTCAGAGCGAAAATGCACTCCATCTCTATATTGACGATGATGGTCCGGGCATTCCCGAGAGCAAGCGCGATTTAGTGTTTGTCCGGGGTCAGCGTGCCGATACCCTGCGTCCCGGTCAGGGACTGGGTCTGGCGGTGGTGCGCGATATTCTTGAGCAATATGAGGGCAACGTCATCGCCTCCAGCAGCGCACTCGGCGGAACACGCATGGAAGTGGTCTTTCAGCGCCAGGAAGTCGAACATCGCCGCGAGTAGAAAACCCTCAGGGCTGTTATACTTGCTGGCATTTACAGCCCTAAGCGGAACCCTTTTATGGACTATCAGCTCGATATTAACTGGCCCGATTTTATTCAGCGTTACTGGCAGAAACGCCCGGTAGTGCTGAAGCGTGGTTTTAAAAACTTTGTCGATCCTCTTTCACCGGATGAACTGGCCGGTCTGGCGATGGAAAACGAGGTGGATAGCCGCCTGGTCAGTCATCAGGATGGCAAATGGCAGGTCAGCCACGGCCCGTTCGAGAGCTATGATCATCTGGGTGAGAACAACTGGTCGCTGCTGGTACAGGCGGTCAATCACTGGCATGAACCCTCTGCCGCACTGATGCGCCCTTTCCGTTTCCTGCCTGACTGGCGTGTTGATGACCTGATGGTGTCGTTTGCCGTGCCTGGCGGCGGCGTCGGTCCCCATTTTGATCAGTATGATGTCTTTATTATTCAGGGTGCCGGTCGCCGTCGCTGGCGCGTCGGTGAAAAGGTGCCGCTGAAGCAGCACTGCCCGCACCCGGATCTGCTGCAGGTTGAGCCATTCGACGCCATCATCGATGAAGAGATGGAGCCGGGTGATATTCTCTATATTCCGCCAGGGTTCCCGCATGAAGGCTACTCGCTGGAAAACGCCCTGAACTACTCCGTGGGTTTCCGTGCCCCCAGCGGACGCGAGTTAATCAGCGGCTTTGCGGATTACGCGCTGGCCAATGAGCTGGGCAGCCTGCGCTTCAGCGATCCGGATGTGCCTGCACGTGATTGCCCGTCGCAGATTCTGCCGCAGGAGATCGAAGGCGTACGTCAGTTGATGCTGGATGTGGTCAATCAGCCGGAGCATTTCGCTCAATGGTTCGGCGAATTCATTTCCCAGTCACGTCACGAACTCGATGTCGCGCCGCCGGAACCGCCTTATCAGCCCGATGAAATTTATGATGCGCTGCAACAGGGCGATACCCTGAGCCGGTTAGGTGGCCTGCGTGTCCTGACGATTGGTGATGCGGTCTATGTCAACGGTGAGCGGGTTGAGTGTTCACATCCCGATGTGATGGCGGTCCTGGCGCGCCACTATCGCATCACACTGGACGATCTGGGGGATGCGCTGGATGACCCGTCGGTACTGGCGCAGATTGCTGATCTGGTCAATGCCGGATACTGGTACTTCGGCGACGAATAATCTGAGCTGATACTGAAACAGGCTCTCTTGCCGCCGTGGCAGAGAGCCTTTTTTGTGTCTGCGGGTTTAATTCTTCTTCTGCGCCGCCAGCTCTGACAGCCGCACAATCACTTCCACCGATTTCGCCATGATATTCAGCGAAGCAAACTCATGCTTACCGTGATAGTTATAGCCACCGGTAAAGATGTTCGGGCAAGGTAACCCTTTCCACGACAGCGCCGATCCATCCGTACCGCCGCGAATCGGTTTCACTACCGGCTCAATGCCGCAGTCACGCATCGCCTGTAAAGCCAGTTCGATGATGTGCGGGAACGGCTCCACTTTTTCACGCATGTTGCGATAGCTGTTGGTGATTTCGACGATGACTGAACAGTCCGGGTGCAGGGTTTTGTTGATCTCTGCGGCAATCTGCAGCAGCGTCTGTTTACGCTGTTCAAAACTCTCCGTTTCGAAGTCACGAATGATATAGAGCATCTCGGCGTGTTCAACGCTGCCTTTGATCTGATGCAGGTGATAGAAGCCCTGGTAGCCGTCAGTATATTGCGGTTTTTCGCTGGACGGGACGGCGGCATGAAACTGGTTTGCCAGATCCAGCGCATTGACCATCACCCCTTTGGCGGAGCCAGGGTGCACGTTGTTACCGACGATTTTGACGGTGGCCGAAGCAGCATTGAAGTTCTCATATTCGAACTCCCCTAAATCACTGCCATCAATGGTGTAGGCCCAGTCAGCAGCAAAGCCTTCCACATCAAAGTGAGAAGTGCCGCGGCCAATCTCTTCATCGGGCGTAAAGGCAACACGGATCGCACCGTGCGGCGTATCGCTCGCAGCCAGTTGCGCCATTGCCGTCATAATCTCGGCAATACCTGCTTTATCATCCGCGCCCAGCAGGGTTTTGCCATCGGTGGTAATCAGCGTATGCCCAATCAGCTTGTGCAGCACCGGGAACATCACCGGCGAGAGAATTTCGTTGCCGTTACCCAGCGCAATGTCTCCGCCGCGATAATTTTCAATAATCTGCGGATTAACATGTTTCGCCGTAAAGTCTGGCGAGGTATCCATGTGAGAGATGAAACCGATGACTGGCGTCGGCCAGTCAACATTGGCGGGCAGCGTGCCCATGACGCAACAGTGATCGCTTAAGGAGACATCGACAAAACCCAGTGCCAGCAACTCCTCCTGCAGCTGACGCGCCAGAGTCCACTGCCCTTCACTGCTGGGCACCTGGCGCGCCTGCGGCTTAGCCTGTGTCTCAACGGCCACATAACTTAAAAAGCGCTCAAGTAACTGTTCCATATCCCATCCTTTAAAAGTGCCATCCGGTATTATTAACAGACCAGCCGGTTACAACGTTGCGTAAAATCATTCGCAGACAGGTTAGCGCTGTCGATGACCTTTGGGAAAGCAATAAGCCCGAAAAAAACGGCTGATTACGAGATTGTTGCGGCAAGCCTCGCAATGTTGATAAGCACCGGGCGGCTGGAATCAGAATGACGGGCAAAAAAACGGCGAGGCGGCCATAGCCGCCCCTGCTTACTTATAAAGCGCGCGCAGCAGCTTATGCACAAACTCCGGCACCACTTCGCTCGCCAGGCCGTAATGTCGCTCGGCAAATTCATTGCCCACCTGGCTTGGCTCCAGGTTCAGCTCAACAGTATGCGCGCCCTGCAGTTTGGCTTCATGGACAAAACCCGCCGCCGGATAGACATGGCCTGAGGTGCCGATAGCGATAAAGTAATCGGCCTGTTCCAGCGCCTGATAAATCTGCTCCATGCCCAGCGGCATCTCACCAAACCACACTACGTGCGGCCGCAGCGCCGAGGGAAACTGGCAGCAGGTGCAGCGATCGTCCGGGGTGATATCACCGGTCCACTCAATGACCTGACCGCTGGTGACACAGCGCACTTTTAAAAGCTCACCATGCATATGCAGCACCCGGCTGTTTCCGGCACGCTCATGCAGATTGTCGATGTTTTGCGTGACCAGCAAAAAGTTATCGCCTAATACCTGTTCCAGCTCCGCCAGCGCCAGATGGGCCGCGTTAGGCTGAATCTCTGCCTCCTGCAATTGCTGACGGCGCGCATTGTAAAAGCGCTGCACCAGCGCAGGATCGCGCTGAAATCCTTCGGGCGTCGCAACATCTTCAACGTGGTGCTCTTCCCACAGGCCGTCAGCCGCGCGGAAGGTCCGGATGCCGGACTCCGCTGAGATGCCTGCGCCGGTCAGCACGACAATATGCGGCTGAGGATGGGCGGCCAGTTCGGCCTGACGATCGCGCTCAAATATGCGCTGGCGAAAGCGCTGATGCACTTTTCTCCGGGTTTTCTTCAGGCGGGCAAGTCGTATGCGGCGACGTGGTGTACGCATAAAATCTCCTGGCGTAGCAGCTGCGGCGAGCCGCTCTAAACAGATTCCGGGTTAACATCACCCGATAGTAACGGTTGCTGAGGGTCGCGCCCAACAGCAAAGGTCTTAAACAGATGCGGCGCGAAAGGATTCGCGCCGCATTTTTTCACTGACCGCTTAATACCCGAGCCGGGTCAATGCGGCTGGCGCGTCTGGCGGGATACCAGCTCGCCAGCAGGCTCAGCAGAATCGCGGTAATCAATACTGAGAACACATCAATCCAGTGCAGTTCCGACGGCAGGAAATCAATGAAGTAGATATCACCCGCCAGCAGATGATGGCCGGTAACCGACTCCAGCCCGCGCACCAGTGAGGTCAGATTCAGCGCCACCAGCACGCCCGCGACCACGCCGCTGACGCTGCCCAGCAAGCCTGCCAGCAAACCGTACCAGATGAAGATGGCGCGGATAAGCCGGTCTTTAGCACCGAGGGTACGGAGCACCGCAATGTCACTGCTCTTATCCTTCACCGCCATCACCAGCGTTGAGACGATGTTAAAGCAGGCGACGCCAATCACCAGCACCATCGCCAGATACATGATGGCGCGGATCATCTGAATATCGCGGTACATATAGCCGTAGGTGCCAATCCAGCTCTTGATGTAGACGTAGGAACGGGTCGCTTCACCGGCATCCCGCACCAGTTTGACCGCCTGGAACGGGTCGGTCATCTTCAGGGCGATGCCAGACACGCTGTCACCCATCTCCAGATAGTGCTGCGCATCGGCGAGTGGCACCAGCGCCAGGCTGTGATCGAGCATGCCGCTCAGTTGCAGAATACCGCTGACCTGAAGCCGGATACGTTTAGGCTGAAGCAGTTTGTTATCACCATCGTTATTGGGGATCATGATGGTGATCCAGTCGCCCTGCTTCACATTAAGCGATTTAGCAATGCCGCCGCCCAGAATGATCTGCTGCTTACCGGCGGCAAAAGAGGACCAGCCGTTATCTGCCACAAACTGTGGCAGGGCACTGAGGCGCGGCTCCTGTGCCGGATCAACGCCCTTTACCTGCAGCGCTTCCAGCCGGGCGCCGCTCTCAATCAGGCCGGTGAAGTTAACATAAGGCGCCGCCGCCGCAATGCCGGGCACCTTTTCAATCGGGGCAATCATCGACTGCCAGTGCTGGAATGGCTGATTGACCGCCTCGATCTCGCCATGCGGCACCACCGCCAGAATGCGGTTGTTCAGCTCACGCTCAAAACCATTCATGGCGCTCAGACCGATAATGAGCACCGCCACGCCCAGCGCAATACCGATGGTGGAGATCACCGAAATCAGCGACACCATGCCGCCACGACGGCGGCCACGGCTAAAGCGCAGGCCCAGCAACAGGGATAACGACGAACCCATTACACCGCTCCTGCCATGGTGAGCTGCTCGCTTAACTGACCATCACGCATCTCCATCTGACGCGTCATGCGTTTTGCCAGCATCAGATCGTGGGTTACCACCAGAAACGCGGTGCCCTGACGCACGTTCAGTTCGCCCAGTAATTCAAAAATGGCGTCGGCGTTGCGTGCATCAAGGTTACCGGTTGGCTCATCCGCCATCACCAGCCGTGGGCGGTTAACCAGCGCTCGGGCAATCGCCACGCGCTGGCGTTCGCCGCCTGACAGTTCAGAAGGCCGGTGCGCGGCGCGATGGTCCAGCCCGACCGCGGCCAGCATCTCGCGGGCGCGATCCTGTGCTTCCGTTTTAGCCGTTTTGCCAATCAGCAGCGGCATCGCCACGTTCTCCAGCGCGCTGAAGTCCGGTAGCAGATGGTGGAACTGATAAATAAAGCCCAGCTCGCGGTTACGCAGTTCTGCTTTGGCCGACGAGGACATAGCATTCAGTGACTGGCCATCAAACACCACGTCGCCCGATGTCGGTGCATCCAGGCCGCCGAGCAGATGCAGCAGCGTACTTTTACCGGAACCGGAGCTGCCGACAATCGCTGTCAGTTCACCGGGCTGGAGGCTGAAAGCCACATTGCGCAGCACATCGGTCTGCACGCTGCCTTCCTGATAGCGTTTGCACAGGTCGCGGCACTGCAACAAAGGAGTGTTACTCATAACGTAAAGCCTCAGCAGGTTGAACGGCGGCAGCGCGCCAAGAAGGATAAAGCGTAGACAACAGCGCCACAATCATGGCGCTGAGGGCGATGGTGACCACCTGCCACACATTAATATCAACCGGCAATGCAGCACCATCAAGGAACAAGCCAATCACCGGCATTAAGTTGTTGAGCTGGCTGGCCAGCAATACGCCGAGCAGCGTGCCGAGCAGCGTGCCGATAATGCCGGCGCTGGCACCCTGCACCATAAACACCGCCACTATTTGCCGGCGCGTCAGGCCCTGGGTTTGCAGGATCGCCACTTCGCCCTGCTTCTCCATGATCAGCAGGCCTAACGAAGTGATGATGTTAAAGGCAGCCACGGCGATGATCAGGCTCAGCAGCAGGCCCATCATGTTCTTCTCCATACGCACTGCCTGGAAGAGATCGCCTTTACGCTCACGCCAGTCTTTCCAGACCAGGCCCGCAGGCAGTGTCTGCTGACTCAGACTGTCGACCGACAGCGGTTTATCCAGCCACAGTCGCCAGCCGGTAATGTTACCGGCCGGATAGCGCATCACGCGCGACGCATCCTGAAGATTGACCAGAATCTGATAACCATCGACTTCGCTGTTAGCGGCATAGGTGCCCGCTACGGTAAACAGACGCTGACTTGGCACGCGCCCCATCGGGGTAAACTGGCTGACCGACGGCACCATCAGACGCAGCTGATCGCCACGTTTTACGCCAAGCTGGGATGCCAGCTGTTCGCCGAGGATCACGTTGTACTGCCCGGCCTGCAGCACGCTCTGCCGGGTATTGACCAGGAAAGGGGTCAGCGGATCTTTTTCATCCGGCTCAATGCCCAGCATCACACCAACGGAGACGCTGTGCGGGCTTTGCAGCACCACATTGGCGGTGGTCAGCGGCGCAATACGGCTGACACCCTGCAGATTCAGCGAAGTGGCGGGTTGCTGTTGTGGATTGAGACTGCCTTTGTCACTGGTGATCAGCGCCTGAGGCATCAGGCCAAGAATATTGCCTTCGAGTTCACGCTCAAAACCGTTCATCACCGATAACACGGTGACCATCGCCAGCACGCCGAGCGTAATGCCAATCGTTGAGAGCCAGGAGACAAAGCGACCGAAGCGATCCGATGCTCGTCCACGCATATAACGCAGACCGATAAATAGCGCGACAGGTTGATACATGGAATCCAGTAAGCCGTTGCCTGAAAATAGGTAGTGGGATGATAAAGGAGCGGCTGGCTTTATGAAACCTCTAACCCTCTGAGTCGGCAGCAAAGTTGCATCCGGATGCGTCACATTCCGCGCCAAAGCAGCGGAATAGCCGATAAAGCCGCCGCTTATTGGCTGATTATTCAGCGCCCAGGGGGGTAGACTACAATCAGTACCACGATCACGGGTGATTTATCGCCGGGCAGTATGAGGTAGCGACCATGTTGAAATTTCCCAAAGGCAGCATCGTTAAACATAAATCCGGGGAGATCAGAGGCGAAATCATCAACGTCTTTGAGCAGGGAAACGCACCAGCCGGCTACTACGTAAAGTGGGACGACGGTAACCTCAGCTATCATCCTGAGCAGGAGTTATCCTGGGCGAATATCGACCGCCCACGCATGCATTACACACAGCAATCCATAAAATAAAATGCCCGCTTAACCCCGTCGCTGCATGGCGACGGCGGTTTTTTCTGATCCCTTGCCAGACTCCGTCTATCCTCTCTTTATCCGCACGATTACCGCTGACGCCCGGTAATGGCTGACCGCTCCCCTGGTTCAGCGCGGCGCGGCAGGAAAATTGTGCCGCAGAGGTGATCCCCCTGACATAATATGGAATGATTACGTCCTGGAAAAATGGAGCAACCCCGAGATCCCATGCCCGAACAGACTCGTTATACCCTGCCCGTTAAATCCGGCGATCACCGTCAGCTCGGCCAGCTCATAGGCGCGGCGCACGCGGTGGAGTGTGCCAGCATTACCGAACGACATGCTGGTCCGGTGTTAATGATTACACCCGATACCCAAACCGCTCTGCGTCTGCTGGATGAAATCCGCCAGTTTACCGATCTGCCGGTGGCGCACCTTGCCGACTGGGAAACGCTGCCCTACGACAGCTTTTCGCCGCATCAGGATATTATCTCCGCCCGCCTGTCGACCCTCTACCAGCTGCCGGTGATGCAGCGCGGTATGCTGATCATGCCGGTCAACACCCTGATGCAGCGCGTCTGCCCGCACAGTTTCCTGCACGGCCATGCGCTGGTGATGAAGCAGGGACAAAAACTGTCTCGCGACCGGCTGCGCGACCAGCTTGAGCAGGCCGGTTATCGCCATGTCGATCAGGTGATGGAGCACGGTGAATACGCCACGCGCGGCGCCCTGCTCGATCTGTTCCCGATGGGCAGCGATCAGCCCTACCGCATCGACTTTTTCGATGATGAGATCGACAGCCTGCGCCTGTTCGACGTCGACAGTCAGCGCACGCTGGAAGCGGTCCCCGAAATTAACCTGTTGCCTGCGCATGAGTTTCCCAGCGACAAAGCCGCCATTGAGCTGTTCCGCAGCCGCTGGCGTGAAACGTTTGATGTGCGCCGTGAGTCGGAGCATGTCTATCAGCAGGTCAGCAAAGGCACGCTGCCAGCGGGCATCGAATACTGGCAGCCGCTGTTTTTTGAGCAGCCGTTACCCAGCCTGTTCAGCTATCTGCCCGACAATACCCTGATTGTGAACTGCGGCGATCTTGAAGGCAGCGCCAGCCGCTTCTGGCAGGATGCCGAGGCGCGTTATGAAAATCGCCGCGTTGATCCGATGCGTCCACTGCTGGAGCCGGTCACCCTGTGGCTGCGTCCGGATGCATTAATGGGAGAGCTGAAAGCCTGGCCGCGCATCCAGATGACCAATGAGGTGCTGCCCGCCAAAGCCGCGAATACCAACCTCGGCTATACCCCACTGCCTGATCTGACCGTTCAGGCGCAGGCGAAAGCGCCGCTGGATCATCTGCGTCAGTTTATTGAGACCTTCAGCGGCACCGTGGTCTTCTCGGTGGAAAGTGAAGGCCGCCGTGAGAGCCTGCAGGATCTGCTGGCACGGATTAAACTGCGTCCTCAGCCGGTGCACCGCTTCGATGAAACCTGCGAAGAGCGTTTCCGACTGATGATCGGCGCCAGCGAGCGCGGTTTTATCGATACCCAGGGCAACCGGGCGCTGATTTGCGAAAGCGATTTGCTGGGCGAACGCGTCAGCCGTCGCCGTCAGGATACCCGTCGCACTATCAATCCGGACATTCTGATCCGTAACCTGGCGGAGCTGCATCCTGGCCAGCCGGTGGTGCATCTGGAACACGGTGTGGGTCGTTATATCGGCCTCACCACACTGGAAGCCGGCGGCATTGAGGCGGAATATCTGATGCTCTCTTACGCCAACGACGCCAAACTTTATGTGCCGGTTTCATCGCTGCACCTGATCAGCCGCTACGCGGGCGGTGCTGACGATAATGCACCACTGCACAAACTGGGCAGCGATGCCTGGTCGCGCGCACGGCAGAAAGCGGCTGAGAAAGTGCGTGATGTGGCGGCTGAACTGCTGGATATCTATGCTCAGCGCGCCGCCAAAACCGGCTTTGCCTTTAAGCATAATCGCGAGCAGTATCAGCTGTTCTGCGAAAGCTTCCCGTTTGAAACCACCCCGGACCAGGCGCAGGCGATCAACGCGGTGCTGAGTGATATGTGCGAGCCGCTGGCGATGGATCGTCTGGTGTGCGGCGACGTTGGTTTCGGTAAAACCGAAGTGGCCATGCGCGCGGCGTTTCTGGCGATTGAGAACCATAAACAGGTGGCCGTGCTGGTGCCGACCACCCTGCTGGCACAGCAGCATTACGATAACTTCCGCGATCGCTTCGCCAACTGGCCGGTTCGCATTGAGATGCTTTCCCGTTTCCGTACTGCCAAAGAGCAGGCGCAGGTGCTGGAACAGGCCAGCGATGGCAAGATCGACATCTTAATCGGCACCCATAAGCTGCTGATGAGCGATCTCAAATGGCACGATCTCGGTCTGCTGATTGTCGATGAAGAGCACCGTTTCGGCGTGCGTCACAAAGAGCGCATCAAGGCGATGCGCGCCGATGTGGACATTCTGACGCTGACCGCAACACCAATCCCTCGCACCCTGAATATGGCCATGAGCGGCATGCGCGATCTCTCGATCATCGCCACGCCACCTGCCCGCCGTTTAGCGGTGAAAACCTTTGTCCGTGAATTTGACGATCTGGTGATCCGCGAAGCGATCCTGCGTGAGGTTCTGCGTGGCGGACAGGTCTACTACCTCTACAACGACGTAGAAAATATCGAGAAAGCGGCGCAGCGTCTCAGCGAACTGGTGCCGGAAGCGCGTGTCGCTATTGGTCATGGTCAGATGCGTGAGCGTGATCTGGAACGGGTGATGAACGATTTCCACCATCAGCGTTTCAACGTGCTGGTCTGTACCACCATTATCGAAACCGGTATCGACATTCCGACCGCCAATACCATCATCATCGAGCGGGCCGATCACTTTGGCCTGGCGCAGTTGCATCAGCTGCGTGGTCGCGTCGGGCGCTCGCATCATCAGGCTTATGCCTGGCTGTTAACACCGCATCCGAAGTCGATGACCGCCGATGCGCATAAGCGGCTGGAGGCGATCGCTTCGCTGGAAGATCTGGGAGCCGGTTTTGCCCTGGCAACGCATGACCTGGAGATTCGCGGTGCTGGCGAACTGCTGGGTGATGAGCAGAGCGGACAGATGGAGACGCTGGGCTTCACGCTTTATATGGAGCTGCTGGAGAATGCGGTCAATGCACTGAAAGCGGGTCGCGAGCCGTCACTGGAAGATCTCACCAGCAACCAGACCGAGGTGGAGCTGCGGATGCCCGCCCTGCTGCCCGAGACCTTTATCCCGGATGTCAGTACCCGTCTTTCACTCTATAAACGCATCGCCAGCGCGGAGGCTGAAGAGGAGCTGCAGGAGCTGAAGGTTGAGATGATCGACCGCTTTGGCCTGCTGCCCGATCCGGCGCGTAACCTGCTGGATGTGGCGATTATCCGGCTGAAAGCCCGCGCTGTCGGTCTGCGTAAGATCGAAGCCAGCGACAAAGGCGGTTATTTCGATTTTGCGCCGAAGAACAACGTGGATCCGGCATGGCTGATAGGCCTGCTGCAGAAAGAGCCTCAGCAGTGGAAGCTGGACGGTCCGACACGACTGCGGTTTACCCGTGAGCTATCGGAAAGAAAGGTACGACTTGAGTGGGTGCAGGGATTCGTTTCGCAACTGGCTCAACGGCAGGCGTAACACCCTGCCCGTGCGTTGATGAGCTAACCGGTTAAACGCCGGTTAGTTTGCCGCAAAAAAAGGCGCATCCTGAGATGCGCCTTTTTTTCATTACTGCTGTATTACGTTGTGCTGTGTGGCCGCGTGAGCGGCAAAGCTTTGCCCAATTACGCCTGATCGCCGTTGAGAACCAGCTGACCATTGCGATCCAGTGGAATACGCGTGCCGGGGTCATTTTCCATACGGATTTTACCCTGCTGATCGCCTATTTTATAGGTCACATCATATCCCAGTTTTTTCTCTTGTTTGTCGTAAACGGTTTTGCAGCGCTGTTCGGTTGTGGTGTAGGTATCCCGATCCTGCAGTCCGCCCTGGACCTGATTACCGGCATAACCACCCGCTACCGCACCTGCTACTGTCGCCACATCTCTGCCGCGACCGCCACCAAACTGGTGACCCAGCACTCCACCTGCCACTGCACCTAATACAGACCCAGCAAGACGGTTTTCATCCTGCACGGCCCGACGGTGAGTCAGAGTGACATTACGGCACTCCTGACGAGGCTGTTTAATGCTCTCTTTGATTGGCGTTGCAGACAGTACCTGAGCATATTGAGGACCGCGATCAAACACGTTCATGCCTGCTACGGCTGCAACACCCAGAGCTGCTGCCACACCAATACCGATACCCGCTAACATTGATTTATTCACAGGAAGTTCCTCCTGAAAAGTGTTACCGCGCAATCCTGCTGCTAAAGCATCCTCGTTAACTGAGGTATAACCGGCGTGCGCGACGCGCCGTGTTTGTTGAGATGAAGTTTTACAGATGGACCGAAAATGCAACATCAGATAAATGGAGGAAATTGGTCACTTTGCTATCAGGACCAGTTTTTAGGAGAGTTCTGAGGTGGGGAACGTTATTAATGATGCTTTTTCGCCAAGGAAATTAAACCAATTAAATCAACGGCATATAATTTTATATATCTTAAGCAAAGCCTGACTGCCCGTTATGGCAACGGCCTTTCCATCGTTACCCAAAAGCATCGACTTTATGTACCGTTATCGGGAACATTCATTCCTGAAGCACTCAGGCTTCAGGAATGAAGAAAAAGGAAACTAATCAAAAATGCTCTCGGATGGGCATACCTTTACCTCGCCCCAGCCCACAATGGTGCCATTGGGGGTAAGGTCTTTGATGGAAACGCTATCGCCTGAATATTCGGACCCTCTGACTACAATATCGTAGTCATGGTTAGCCTGAGGAATAAATTCAACAGTGGCCGATTTTTGAGTGTTCTGATGGTACCCAGCCTCTGTCCAGTAGTGAATGACACGAATCATTTGTCCTGGCTTCAGGGTAAATTCATTGATGAAAGCACCCTTGTTTTCAGAGGACGCTGGCATACCTATCCGTTTATTACCTGTAACGGGGATGCCCAGAATGGCAAAACCAGAAGTGATACGGCGTTCCAGCATTTTTTTATAGCAACCTGAACTCTGTTTTTCATAGAACTGAAGTGCCGTATTGCCCTCTGAACCCACCCGGATTCGGGCCGCATCCTGCCCTTTATAATCATCCAGTGAAGATCTGAAACCTGCCGTGCAACCGCTCAATAATAGTGCTATCAATCCGGTGATCAAAATTTTTGCAGCCATTCTTTATTATCCTTAATTTAACTGACACAGACTGGAATTAGTTATTTTATTGGTACTCTAACGAGGCGGGTGTTGCGTTACATATCGTTTATTTTGTGACAAAAAATATTGACCGTATTAATGCACAAAGACTTTATTAATCCTGCTGGAAAAAATAAAATATGGTACCCATATCAGACAACTGATTAAGGCCCGAGCCAGCATATTGATAGCAGGCTGCGTAAGGTTTACGTGAAAAACCAAAGCAGGATAAAGCGTGCATAAACTCGCAAAGATAAGACCGTATAAATAGTACGTTATCATCACGTATCTGGTTTTTACTTTCTTCCTAAAGAAGAACCAGCAAGCCAGCACTGTTACGGGAGCATTAATAATTGACAGCGCTAATAATAAAATACTAAAACTATTAACCACACCTTGTTTCTGATAAGTGTTGGCAATCAGCGAAACAATATAAAAATCATTATACAGCATCGTAAAAAAACCAATAATCAAGCCTAAAGCTGGCAGATATAATAAGCCATTAATCCTGCCCTCTTCTTTTTTTTCACAATTATCACAAAATCCTGATTCTTTATTCTCTTCTGCTTCCTGACATTTAATGCATAACATTCTCGCCCCCTGAAGCTGTAATTGTTTTTCTTTGTTTTAACAAAATTCAAACCGGTTAATTCAGAACATCGACGTCTTTGGTCAGACAGGATCAGGTACTATTTTAAATGTATCGAAGAACTGCCTGATTCGACCTTTATAAAAAACGGTCCTTTCCAGAGTGCAAAAAAACAACCCTGACCAGATGACCAGGGTTGCGGTTTTTAGCGTTGAATCAGAAACGGTATCCGATGCCGATGTTAAAACCATTGATGGCAACATCTTCGTTATATTTTACGCGAGTACCTTCATAGCCAACACTCACAGAGAGATTGCTGATAGGATTCACGACAACGCCAGCGCCATAGGCAAAAGAGGTTTTATTTTCGCTATATTCTTCGGAGTAGACTCCGGGAAAAGTCACGTTCTCATCCACTTTGGTATGGGCAACACCAATTAATCCATAGAAGCTGATGTAGTCATTGATGCGATATGCAGGACCTGCCATCAGTGAGTAATATTTCACTTTGGTTTTTCCATCATATCCGCTAACATCGCTATAAATATCTTCTCGCTCAGAAAAACTTTCATCGCCTTTCATGTAGCTGAATGAGCCAATCACACTGAGAGGAGACTCCCATTCATAACGATACTGAACGTTGACGCCACGAATATTTTTAAAGTCTTCAACTTTGCTTTGTGCATATCCAACCGAGACGGTGTGATTATCAGCCAGCGCATTGCTGCCCACGAGCAGACCGCCACACAGTAATGCCAGCATTGTCATTTTAGAGGTCATGTAATTAATTCCTTTTCATAATTTAACATTATTTCCCTGCGCTTAATGCAGGACTTCGCTCCCTGAATCACCAATACCCGACGGACAGGATAGAGTTTTTATCAATCCGTCTGTATCGGACAGGAATTTCATGTAGCGCTCCGCGCCTGATGTTCAGATCGGTCGGAGAGCATCTATTCATACCCGGATTTTTTAAAACAGGCTGGCCTGAGTCAATGTGAAACTTAAACGCCAGCCTTATTAAATGGCACTTCGGCCATTTAATTTAGGTTAAGTAAAGAATTTAACCACAGGATTCATCCTGGCGGTTAGTTATCAATCAATTCTTAATGGCACTATTAGACCAAAAAGAATTATAGGTATCAAGACCGAGTTGCCATAAAAAAGCAAAAATCCCTGAAAACCATTTCGGCACATACATCCAGAAAACCATACTGCGTTATACAATCCATTAACGCAGATTATTAACTGACCTGTATATCCACAACCCATTAAAAGACTGAGTTACAGTTCTATTTAACCCCTCCTGAATACAATGAAAATATTTGGAAAGATAACACCTGTATTTTCCCAAAAAGCGGTACTTTCAAGCTGACTGCCAATACTGCCGCTGGTGCTCTGCTCATGCCCACGCTCTGGTGCTCGGTTTTATAGTACGCGTGGTTCTCAATTTTGCTGAAGCCCAGCGTGTCGGTGTCGAAACGGTTTTTATCGGCGGTGGCGGTGGAGTCTATCACCGCACCCTTCTGCCAGGTGTGCTCACCTGCTGTCATGTCAAAACGGTGTCATGTCGCAACCCTTATTACCGTTTTTGGTGGATATATGGGCGTAACCCGGAAGACAGAATAAAAGCTGGTTAACGCGGATTCACAGCATGAAAGTCCACCTATAACAGTCAATACAGAAGGCTACAGGAAGAAAAAATGAACGAAAGCCAGACCGGAGAAAAACTATCTGGTTTTCAGAGACAGCTCGCAATTTATTACTCAGCTTTCAGCGAGTTTACGCGGCAGGAGGTGTATATTTAAACAGTTAAAAACGGAACAGGAAGCACATAACGAGAGATTTTTTAGCGCGGGCTGAAGGTGGTGGAACAGCAACAGCAACAACAATAACAACAACAACAACAACAACAACAACAACAACAACAACAAGAGCTTACACCGTGAGCTATATCCGGGATTCACGCACCTTTGAACCCGTACCGGCAATTACGCTGAAAGGGAACTGGCTGGAAGTGGCTGGATTTGCAACCGGGACGCCGGTTAATGTGCGGGTGATGAACGGTTGTCTGGTGCTGACGGCGGAAGTACCGCCACCCGAACCGGAGGTGATACAGGCCCTGCGCCAGCTCTGCCCTAAGCTCTCGGCCCGTAAGCAGTGTGAGCTGATGGACGTGATTCAGGTTATGGCGAAGCCGAAGAAGCGGGGCGGTAACTGACCGTTAAAGGGAAAATCCCGGTGCGAAGGCCGGGATTGGTGGGTTTATTCAGGTGAAGCCTTCCGGTCTTTTTTTTCTTTTAACCACATCTTTATCCAGATCCCAACACCCAAAATAAGGCCGCCGACATATCCAGACTCCAAGAAGGATTCAAAAGCATTGCTCCAACTAAATGAGAAAAACCCCTTCTTAAAATAAATTATTGAAGATGAAAGAAGTTCAGATGCAATATCAGCAATTAAAAATAAAACCAGGCAAATCAATATCAGTTTAATTAAGATAACAAGGTTATTTTTTAACATTAGCATTATCCTTCTTATCAAGAGTATCTTTTACAGCATTTCCTGATTTCTCACTGATGTAACCACCGATAACTGCACCAGTTAAATCAGATACAGTATCTTTTCCGAGTTTTGAGACAGCTCCTTTTATTACTTCTCCTCCGACACCACCAATGATAGTACCCGCTCCTGCACCTACCATAGAATTAGTCGGATTTTCCCCTTTTATTCCGCTTCCGATAGCCGCTCCCCCCATATTTATTCCCGCAGATGCGCCGATTCCTTTACCCGTCGTAGCGGCTGCTGTCACCCCAGCCATAATCGCATCCACATAACTGAACGGATCTTTTCCAGTAAGTTGAACACCTGTATTAACGCCCACACCAATTGCCGCATTAAGCGCCATTCCTTCTTTTATTGTGGTACCCAGTACACTGCCACCAAATATCAGCGGTGCATCTCCAATACTTGCATTCGATTTATGATAACCCCAGGTATTCATAATGGTCTGCGCTTTGGACATCGCTTCTGAGTCAGGATTGCGTTTTATATAATCCTGCCCCGACAGCATGCCTTTAACCAGTTCCTGCGAGACTGCTGCGCCATATTCCTTCTCCATTTCAGCAGCATAAACCCGCAGATAACCCGCCAGTTCAGCGCGTTCAGTGCTGTTCATCTGCGAAGGGTCTTTGGTGAATTTGGAGACCAGCGCATCACTGCGCTTATCGGCATTTTCCAGCTTCAGCAGTTCATTTGCGGCAGCCAGCGATTTATCGCCGTTCTTAATTTTCTCAACGGCTTTGTCGAGTTTGCCGGAAGAGGTCGCGCCCAGGAAGTTATTCTCCACCGCATTTTTCCCGGCAACCGCGCCGCTCGTTGCCGCTGCACTGCTGTTGCCCACCATGCCGCCCGCCAGTCCTGCCGCCAGCGTGCCGAGCAGGCTCAGCTGCTCGCGGTCTTCCTGCCCCAGCGCTGCTATCTTCTCCGGGGTATCTGCGCCCCAGTATTTCTCTGCGATGTAGCGGGTGGCAAGCTCGCCGCTGAACGCACCCGCCGCACCCGTTGCCGCACTGCCGCCCGACATCTGCGATGATACTGCACCCCACACGGCATGGGCCATGGCATTGGTTGCCACATCAACGTTGCCGGAAGCGTCGGTCGTTTCCTTCTTAATCAGCTGAGCTGCCCACGGATTAAGGCCGCCTGCGACCGCCTGACCTGCATTGCCGGTCACCAGCCCCGTCAGAATACTGCCGACCGTCTGTGCGACCTTCTGCGACGTGCTGCCGATGCCCCACTGCTTCATCTCCGCCTGATACTCTGGCGAATCACGCATTTTCTCCAGCCACTCTCTCCGCTGTTTTTCAGTTGCTCCGGCGGGCAGCGTCTCGGCGTTCTTCGCACTCCGCGCCTTCTCAAGCCCTTTGATATCGCCCATGGTCGTGACGATATTTGTCATCTGACCGCTGATTTCACCGGCTAACTGAGCCGTCTGAAGCCGCTTCTGCTCTTTCTCTTTGTCAAAGATCGCACTGATGCTGTCGTTGGCATGTTCGGTGTCACGGCTGAGGTCTGCCACATCCTGCTTCTGGTTGACCCGGTCGCGGATGATCACGGTGCCGTTTGCCACCGCCGACTGCGTGGTGCCTTCGGCATGGCCGTTGTTGTTCAGGCCCGACAGCAGCGTGCTGGCGGCATTGGACGCCACGCTGGACAGCATCTGCGCACCCATGC
>Ga0308159_1001902_pt1 | contig 26578 bp, 23 predicted proteins | sample PhyCR1_FD_201040 | JGI IMG/M metagenome (GOLD analysis project Ga0308159, IMG submission 201040) | Phyllosphere microbial communities from UC Gill Tract Community Farm, Albany, California, United States - DLSLC.R1 | ecosystem: Host-associated > Plants > Phyllosphere > Unclassified | place: USA...
GCTCACCCAACGTTGGCCAGAAGCCGAGATGGCTTCCTCGAACAGGCCTTATACATAGATGCAACCGGGCGGCAGTGTTTGAAAAGCGGGTAGACAGTGGAGGCGAGTCCATACATAGCAGTCCGGCTTGCCGGCGGCGACACTTTCAACATCGCCACCGCTGGCAAGCTAGACGGCTACAGAGTGGTCACCGGAGTTCAAAGCAGGATCTCAATGCCCATCCTTGTAAACGAATTTTGGCATTTCCCAGTGAAACTTGATCGCCAGCAGGCGCAGTAGTAATCCGCCAAACAGCGTGATTAATGTGCCTTGCTCTATCGGCAATCCCGCCCACTGACACAACAGAAAGCACCACGCAGCGGCGAACGACACGCTGGCGTAGAGCTCGCGGCGGAAGATCAACGGGATGTCGTTACAGAAAATGTCCCGCAAAATGCCGCCGAATACCCCGGTGATGACTCCACTTACCGCCGCGACCATCATGCTCAGCCCCATGTCCAGCGCGGTCATGCAGCCGATGACGGTGAAAGCCACCAGCCCCAGGGCGTCGAGCACCAGAAACAACGAGCGCAGATGGCGCATCAGCGGTGCGATGAGGATCGTCAGCAAAGCTGCGACGCTGGTGAGAATCAGATATTCGGGGTGTTTGACCCACGTCAACGGATAGTGGCCCAGCAGCACGTCACGCACCGAACCGCCACCCAATGCAGTGATACACGCAATCAGCACTACGCCGAACCAGTCCATGCCGCGACGCCCGGCGGACAGCGCGCCCGTCATGGCCTCGGCGGTAATGGCGATCAGATAGAGCATCAGCAACATGGCGGCAGTCCCTGCGAGAAAGGGGCGCAGTCTAATCATTCGGCCAGGGCACCAAAAGGGGGCATGAGCAACTCCCCCCGCGGCGCCTGAAACCGTCAGACCTTGATGAAGTGCTCGCGATAGAAACGCAGCTCGGCGATGGACTCACGAATGTCGTCCAGCGCCAGGTGAGTGCTGCCCTTCTTGAATTTCAACTCTGGCGACCAGCGTGCAGCCAGCTCCTTGAGCGTGGAGACATCAAGGTTGCGGTAGTGGAAATAGTTTTCCAGGGTCGGCATGCGCTTATAAAGGAAGCGGCGATCCTGGCAGATGCTGTTGCCGCAGATCGGCGAACTGCGCTCCGGAACCCATTGCTTGATGAATTCCAGAGTCATGGCTTCGGCTTCGGCAGCGGAGATCTTGCTCTCGCGCACGCGCTGGGTCAGGCCCGAACCGCCGTGCTGACGCGTGTTCCACTCGTCCATGCCGTTGAGCAAATCGTCGCTCTGGTGTACGGCGATGACCGGGCCCTCAGCCAGCGTGTTGAGCTCACTGTCGGTGATGATCGTGGCCATTTCGATGATGACGTCGTTATCGGGGTCCAGGCCGGTCATTTCCAGGTCGATCCAGATCAGGTTCTGCTTGTTCTGCATATGTCGGCTCCTCAGCTCAGGCGCGCAGTTTAGCTCAGGCCGTCGTGCTAGACTCCCCCGCGTTTCATCCTTCAGCAGCTTTATGCGTCACAGAACGAGACACTGAACACCCATGGCCAAACGCCAACTCAATCGCCGCCAAAACTGGCGCATCGAAAAGATCCAAGGCGAGCGCGCCGCGCGTGCCGCCAAGCGCGAATCCCAAGCACTGGAAACGCTGGAAGGCGGCGACCTGGGTCCTGAACAGACGGGCCTTGTGATCGCGCACTTTGGCGTGCAGGTGGAAGTCGAGGCGCAGGAAGGCGAACTGAGCGGGCAGGTTTTCCGCTGCCACTTGCGCGCCAACCTGCCCGCGCTGGTCACTGGCGACAAAGTGGTCTGGCGTGCCGGCAATCAGGGCATCGGCGTGATCGTCGCGCAATTGCCACGCACCACCGAGCTATGCCGTCCCGATACGCGCGGCCAGCTCAAACCGGTCGCTGCCAACGTCGATCTGATCGCAATCGTGTTCGCGCCGATGCCTGAGCCTCACGCCAACTTGATCGACCGTTACCTGGTGGCCGCCGAGCACGCGGGAATTCGTCCTCTTTTGCTGCTGAACAAGTTCGACCTCATCGACGAGCAGAACGCCCCCGCCCTGAACGCATTGCTGGCGGTCTACCGGACGCTGGGTTACCCGGTGCTGGAAGTGTCGGCGCACCACGGCAACGGCATGCAAGACCTGCAGGACCAACTCGACGGCCACATCAGTGTGTTCGTCGGCCAGTCGGGCGTCGGCAAGTCGTCGCTGGTCAACAGCCTGCTGCCGGAAGTGGGAACTCGCGTCGGGCCATTGTCGGAGTATTCCGGGCAGGGCACGCACACCACGACTACCGCCCGCTTGTTCCACTTCCCTCGTGGTGGCGATCTGATCGACTCCCCGGGGATTCGCGAATTCGGCCTGGGCCATGTCAGCCGCGCCGACGTCGAAGCAGGCTTCATCGAATTCAACGACCTGCTCGGCCGCTGCCGCTTCCGCGACTGCAAACATGACCGCGAGCCAGGCTGCGCACTGCTCAAGGCTTTGGAAGATGGCCGCGTGCAGCAACAGCGGATGAACAGCTATCGCTCGATCATCGCGAGTTTGCCGGAGAGCAGTTACTAAAACCTGCCGGACACAAAAACGCCGCGATCATCGCGGCGTTTTTGTCAGAACCCTGTATCAGTTCTTGGTCTCGTCGATCTTTATCTGCCCATCGAAGATGTTCAGCTTCTGCCGAATCTCGTGGGGCTGGGCGTAGGCCTGTGGATCGACTGCTGGAGCAGCGGTCGATGCACCTGGCTTGCCTGATGGGGCAGCTGGTATGGCCGGAGCAGGCGCCGCATCGGATTTCGGTGCTTCACCGGCATTCTGGTCACCTTCGATACGGTTCTGGGCCTTTTTGGTCAGGACCACGATATCGATACGGCGGTTGATCGGGTTGTCCGGGTGCTCCTTGTCGTACAGCGAAGACGAGGCGTAACCCACGACACGCGCCACTTGTGGGTCAGGATAGCCACCGGCAATCAGAGCTCGACGCGCAGCATTGGCACGGCCAGCCGACAGTTCCCAGTTACCGAAGCCGTTGTTGCCCACATAAGGCGTTGCGTCAGTGTGACCACTGATGCTGACTTTATTCGGGACCGCTTTGATGGTGTCAGCCATCGCCAGCAGGATGTCTTCGAAGTACGGCTTCAGACGAGCGCTGCCGATGTCGAACATCGGGCGGTTCTCGGCATCCATGATCTGGATCCGCAGGCCGTCCTGTGTGATCTCGAACAGAATCTGGTCCTTGAACTTCGCCAGTTGCGGGTTCTCGTTGACCTTGGTCTGGAGTTCTTGCAGCAGCATTTCCAGACGTTCCTGCTCGACCTGTTCCGCCGCCGCGTCCTGCTTGTCGGCGTCCACGGGCACCTTGTCCGGCGCAGGGGTGGATTTCACTTCAGGGTTGAGCGTCTGGTCCGGGGACATCTCAGGCGAGCCGCCCAGGTCAATCACATAGGGCGAGCCGCTGTCGGAGAAACCTACGGGGTCCTTGAAGTAACCGGCGATAGCGATCAACTGCTCAGGCGTGGCCGAAGACATCAGCCACAGCACCAGGAAGAACGCCATCATCGCCGTCGCGAAGTCGGCGAATGCGATCTTCCAGGCGCCGCCGTGGTGTCCCCCGCCGAAGCGCTTTACGCGCTTGACGATAATTGGCTGATTATTTTCCATGGATCAGCGACCGCGAACAGCTTGTTCCAGCTCGCTGAAGCTGGGGCGGTGTGCCGGATAGAGAACCTTGCGACCGAACTCCACGGCCAGCGAAGGCGGCACGCCCGAAGCCGAAGCCACGAGAGAGGCCTTGATCGCTTCGAAGACGTTCATTTCTTCCTTGGCATCGTGAGCCAGGGAGGTCGCCAGCGGGCCGAAGAAGCCATAGGCCGCGAGAATACCAAAGAAGGTACCGACCAGCGCCGCACCTACGTGCATGCCGATCGCCGCCTTGTCACCGGAGCCCAGCGACGCCATGGTCACCACGATACCCAGTACCGCCGCGACGATACCGAAACCCGGCATACCGTCGGCCACACCGGTGACGGCGTGGGACGGGTGCTCGAGCTCTTCCTTCATGCTCAGCAGCTCCATGTCGAACAGCCCTTCAAGCTCGTGGGGAGCCATGTTGCCGGACGACATGATGCGCAGGTAGTCGCAGATGAAGGCGATCATTCTGGTGTCTTTGAGAATGCTCGGGTATTTGGCGAAGATCGGGCTGTTCTCAGGCTCTTCGATATCGCCTTCAATGGCCATCATGCCTTCGCGACGGCTCTTGTTGAGGATCTCGTAGATCAGCCCGAGCACTTCGAGGTAGAAAGCATGAGTGAAGCGCGAACTGAACATCTTCAAGGATTTCTTGATGACGTGCATGGTCATGTAGCCCGGGTTCGCCTGCAAAAATGCACCGAACGCGGCACCGCCGATGATCAGGACCTCGAAAGGCTGGATCAACGCAGCGATTTGACCATGAGAAAGTACGTAGCCGCCGAGGACGCTCGCGAAAACGACGATGATGCCGATAATTTTTGCCATAGATAAAGATTTCTTACTGAGTCGGGTTCATGGTCATTGTGCGAGAAGCGTTCAAAACTCTTGTTCTCCTTATCGGCACGAGTGCGTCAGACTATAGTCAAAACAGGCGAAAATCCTGTCTGGCGTTTGGCTCGGGCGCGACAGCGAGAGGGCCAGCATGATGCCACTATTCGACGCCGATCTAAACCTCCCAGCCGTACGGGTCTTGTGAATGCATTCTGATAAAGCCTCGCCGCTCCCCGTTCCGCAGACACTCGACACCTGGATCAAGCAACTGGATGGCATCGCCTTGCCGGTGCCTGCCGCTGCCCACGCCAAGGTGCATGCCGCACTCAATGACAGTCGCCGGTCGCTGCGCGACATCGCCGATCTGATGCAGGAAAGCCCTGCGCTGGTGCTCAGCGTTTTGCGTGAAGCGAACGTGCACAGCGGCGGCCTGGCAGAGCCTGCGGAAAGTCTGGAGGTGGCGCTGAACCGACTCGGCCTGTCCCGCACCGGCACCTTGCTCGCGCGACTGCCCAGCGTGGACCTGCAGGAGATTCCGGTCGCCCTGCGCCAACTGCAACTGATCAGCCAGCATGCCACGCAACAGGCCTATGGCTTGTTCGCCAACCAGCTCGCCCGCCTGTGGCAGGACATTCATCTGGGCAGTTTGCTGTTTCTGGCGCCGCTGTGGCCCATGGCATTGGCACATCCCAAACTGCTGGAAGAGTGGGAGTTGCGGGTTATCCATAAGGGCGAATCGGCGAAAGTCGTCGAGAAGTCTCTGTTTGGCGTGCGCCTTCTGCGGCTGTGTCAGGCCCTGGCGAACCATTGGCGACTGCCGATCTGGGTGACGCAGGGCTACAACTTGCTGATCAATGAGCAGCGCAATCTCGTCAAAGTGCTACGCATCGCTCACGAAAATCCCGACCCACTGAAACAACAGCAGCTATTGGATGCGGACCTGCCCTTGCAGCGTTGGCTCAATCAGCCGGCCAACACCATTTTGCTGGCGAACGGGTTGGCACTGTCCGCACACCAGGCCTGGGACACCCCGCACAATCTGCGCTGGCAATTGCTGACCAGTCTTTATCTGCAACAACCGCTGATGGACCTGCAACAACAAGTGCATCAGAACGCAGCGGCGAGCGGACGACAGCACGCAGCGCCGGGAGTCTGGCACCCCGCCGAAGCGTTGCTCTGGCCGTGGGATACGCGCCGCGTTCACAAAGGTCTGCTGCCCGCGCCCCCGCCTTCGGCCGACGCATTGCAGGTCTGGCGCAAACACTGCGGCGACTTGCTCAAGGAGCCGAGCGCCTTTACCAATGCCATGCACCTGACCACGTGCGCTCGCGACGCTTTGCTGGCGTCGGGCATGCAGCGGGTGATGCTGCTGATGATCGACCGCAAGAGCGACAGCCTGCGGGTCCATCAGATGGGCGGAGTGGATAAGTCCGCCGCCACGCTGCTGATCCCCTACAAGGAAAGCACTGTGCTGCAGCGATTGCTGGCACAGGCCACTCAGTTGCGTCTGACGCCCGGCAACAATGCGCAGTTTTCGGCGCTATTACCGGCACCGCTGCGCGGACTGTTTGCGGGGGAAAACCTGCTGATCCGCTCGCTGGCCAGCAACGGCCGGGTGGTCATGCTGGTGGTGGCAGATCAGGGCGGAGGCCCGTTTTCGGAAGTCACCGTGCAGGCATTCGGCAAAACCGGGCAATGCATCGAGAAGGCGCTGACCACCTTTAGCCATCGCAATGGCTGACGGCTGAGCTACAATTCGCCTCTTTTCGATGATCTGGAGACCTTACATGTCTGCCTTCTCAAGCTTGCCGCTGGTGATCGAGCCCGCAGAACTGCAGGCACGCCTCGGCGCTTCAGAACTGATCCTGGTCGACCTGACCAGCGCTGCGCGTTACGACGCGGGCCACATCCCCGGCGCCCGTTTCGTCGACCCCAAACGCACCCAACTCGGTCAGCCACCCGCTCCCGGGCTGCTGCCAAGCAAGGCGCAGCTGGAGGTATTGTTTGGCGAGCTGGGCCACAACCCCAACGCGGTCTATGTGGTGTACGACGATGAAGGGGGTGGCTGGGCCGGTCGCTTTATCTGGCTGCTGGATGTCGTCGGGCATTCGAAATACCACTATCTGGACGGCGGCCTGCTGTCCTGGCAAGCAGAAGGCCTGCCGTTGTCCACCGCAGTGCCCACGCCGGTTGGCGGGCCAGTGCCACTGACCTTGCACGACGAACCTACCGCCACACGTGAATACCTGCAAAGCCGCCTGGGCGCTGTAGATCTGGCGATCTGGGATGCTCGCGGCCCTACCGAGTACTCCGGTGAGAAGCTGGTCGCTGCCCGAGGCGGACACATCCCTGGCGCGGTGAACTTCGAATGGACCGCCGGCATGGATCAGGCACGCAACCTGCGCATCCGAACCGATATGCCGCAGATTCTTGAGAGCCTGGGCATTACCCCAGACAAAGAAGTCATCACCCATTGTCAGACTCACCATCGCTCCGGTTTTACCTACCTGGTGGCCAAAGCGCTGGGCTACCCGCGAATCAAGGGCTATGCCGGCTCGTGGGGCGAATGGGGTAATCACCCGGATACACCGATCAAAAAATAACGCGGCGCACTTGCGACGCAACCGGCTTCATGTGTACAGCCCTTTTTAAAACGCTTTAGGAATCTTGATGAAACAGCGTCTGTTTATTCTTTTCCAATACCTGCTTCCCCATCACCTGCTGTCACGTCTGGCCGGCTGCGTCGCCGAATGCCGCGTGCGCTGGTTCAAGAACGCCTTCACTCAATGGTTCGTGCGCCGCTACCAGGTCGACATGTCTCAGGCGTTGGTGGAAGACTACACCGCCTACCCGCACTTCAACGATTTCTTCACCCGCGCGCTGAAACCCGGCGCGCGTCCTCTGGATGAAACGCCAGGCGCGATCCTCTGCCCTGCCGATGGCGCAGTGAGCCAGTTGGGTCCTATCGAGCACGGTCGTATCTTTCAGGCCAAAGGCCACAGCTACAGCGCGCTTGAACTGCTGGGTGGCGATGCGCGTCTGTCGGCGCCGTTCATGGGCGGTGAGTTCGCCACGATTTACCTGTCGCCCAAGGATTACCACCGTGTTCACATGCCGCTGGCAGGCACGCTGCGCGAGATGGTTTACGTGCCGGGTCGCCTGTTCTCGGTCAACCAGACCACCGCCGAAAACGTTCCGGAACTGTTTGCCCGCAACGAGCGCGTCGTCTGCCTGTTCGACACCGAACGTGGGCCGATGGCCGTTGTGTTGGTAGGCGCGATGATCGTCGCCTCCATCGAAACCGTCTGGGCCGGCCTGGTTACGCCACCAAAACGTGAGTTGAAAGCCTTCAGCTATGACGAGGCGGCACGAGCGCCGATCCATCTGGAAAAAGGCGCCGAACTAGGACGCTTCAAACTGGGCTCGACCGCCATCGTGCTGTTCGGGCCGAATCAGGTTAAATGGGCCGAGCAACTGGCGGCTGGCTCGCCAACGCAAATGGGCCAACTGCTGGCGACGCCAACACAGGCCTGATTTTTGCCTGAAAAACTCTGAAACGTTTTTTTGGCGGGCGCCCATCGCCGATGCAGCCCGCCCCTGACCGTCATAATCGCGAAGTATCAAAGTCGATACAGTATCACTTTGACATTAAAGGCTGCGACAGAGAACTGATGCTGCTAAAGTCGCTCATCGGTGTTGTAGGAAACTTCGCTTTCATTTGACGTAAACTTGCTCGTTTCGCTCGGCCACGTGCCACTGCAACGCAGTTTCATGCAGCCATCCGAGCCAGTAGTTGTTGGAGTTTGCCTGTCACATGAGTCATTTAAGCCTCCCACTGTTGTTGCGCGCACCTGTGCCGACGCAGTCGAGCCTGTCGTTCTGTGACGCGACGCCCAAGGACATGAAGCGCTGGATTTCCACGCTGCCCAAAGCCAACCTCGGCGAAATGGCCCGTCAGCTGTACCAGGGCCTTGGTGAACTCAACCAACTGCTCACTCCTAGCGACAACCGCATGCAACTGCTGGAGTTGTTGCGCCCGGAAGTCTCTTTCGTGTGCAAGCATCTGGAGCGGCACTTTCTCAATCAATCGGTGGTACTGGAGGAGCGCCCGCGCAAGGTCGCCAACTTGTGCCAGGCCCTGCAGAACCATCTAGCGATCGGCTATAAACAGATCATCGCCCGGGTGGCTCCGAGACTCAGCCGGGATCGCACCACGCTGCTCACCACCGCCCTGCAACGCGCCCTGCATTGCCTGAATGGCCCGCTGATTCGGGCCAACCAGCTTTACTGCCCGGTGCAGGACGGCTTGTGGCTGGAACTGCACCAGATCTATCAGATCGCTCGCCAACTTCAGCTGCACAGCATTCCGGTTGCCGACAGCCAGGCCCACCACACTCGCACGCTGACGGTGGAGCAGACCTACCTTGTCGCACTGTTGATGGGCTGTGCGCGCTGCAACCAGATGCGTCAGCACAACATCGGCAAGCTGGCGGACGCACTGGATGCCTGGAGTGCGATGGTCACGCTGCAACAGCCGCTGGACGACAACAGCCTGTACGCCGTCGCCCCCAGCACCGATACCGCACCGCGTTACACCTCGCTGTACGCCGAGGACAAACGGACCAACCTGCTCGGCATCAACCCTCGAGCTCTGTCTGCCGCCCTGCAGCGTTACATTGAATTGCCCATCGAACAGCGCTCGCAGTCTTACCTGCATGTACCGCCAGGCCTGTCGATCGATGTGCTGCAACATCTCGCAGCAGCCTGGGGTGATGTTTCGGAACGCGCATTCCAGCGCACACCGGGCCAAGGCACCCTGACGGTCTGCGTCGGCATGAGCGCCTTGCATTATTTCGTCGGCGGCCATAAATCCTTCAGCGAATTGCTGCTGGTGCCCTCAGTGACAGTCAGCAAGGTCGCCGAGTACACCTTGCAACCGCTGGAGCCAGCCAAGCACGACCCTTGGGCGCAAGCGATGGACGTTCAGCGCAGCGGCACGTCGACCACTATGTTGCCGTTCGAGGAAATCGAGTATCAGCGGGATGAAGCAGACGGCGGCGCGGCAGCATCCGATGGACAGAAGAGCTTTCCGACCTACGGTCTGCACATCGTCAATCACAGCCCGGGCGGGTATTGCCTGGCCTGGCCGAAAGACGTGCCTGACCAATTGCAGGCCGGCGAGATGATTGGCATCCAGGACCACGGTCATGGCTGGAGTATCGCGGTCGTACGCTGGGTGCGTCAGGTACGCAGCGGCGGGACGCAGATGGGTGTCGAGCTGATCGCACCGTTTGCTCAGGCCTGCGGCATGCAATTGCTGCGCGCAGAACAGAGCAGCCAGTACTTGCGGGCGTTGCTGTTACCGGAAGTGCGGGCGATTGATGTGCCGGCGACGGTGGTCGCTCCTCGCCTCCCGTTCGAGGACGGTAGCAAGGTGATGATCAACACCAGCGGCGATGAGCGGCGGGCTACCTTGAAAAATCGCAAAGCGACGACTGGCAGTTATAACCAGTTCGAGTATCAGATTCTGGAAGGACCGAAGACAGCCGCACCACAAGCGGGTCCGGAGCAGGAATTCGATTCGTTGTGGACGGTGCTTTAAGGCCTCGACTCTGTTGACTCAATCTGTAGCAGCACAGGCTGCCAGCGGTCGCGTATTCAGAATCGCTACCGCCGGCAAGCCGTGCTGCTGTCGGCATAAACCGCCCTTACGCGCCGCGCCCTTCCCGGTCCCGGAAGCCCAGCAGGTACAGCACGCCATCGAGCCCAAGCGTCGAAATCGCCTGTTTCGCGGACTGTTTGACCAGAGGCTTGGCGCGGAAAGCAACGCCCAAGCCTGCAATCGCCAGCATCGGCAGGTCATTCGCGCCATCGCCGACCGCGATGGTCTGCTCCAGGCTCAACCCTTCCTTGCTCGCCAGCTCACGCAGCAGGTCGGCCTTGCGCTGGGCATCGACGATCGGCTCGACCGCAACACCTGTGCACTTGCCGTCGACTACTTCCAGCTCGTTGGCAAAGATGTAATCGATCCCCAGCTTCGCCTGCAATTGACGTGCGAAGTAAGTGAAGCCGCCTGACAGGATCGCCGTCTTGTAGCCCAGTCGCTTGAGCTCGGCGAACAGCGTTTCGGCGCCCTCGGTCAGGCGCAACGAAGCGCCGATTTCGTCCAGCACCTTGATGTCCAGGCCCTTGAGCAGCGCCAGACGCTCCTTGAAGCTGGCTCGGAAGTCCAGCTCGCCGCGCATCGCGCGCTCGGTGATTTCCGAAACCCGATCACCCACGCCATGAGCCTTGGCCAATTCGTCGATGACTTCGGCTTCGATCAGGGTCGAGTCCATGTCGAACACCGCCAGGCGGCGGTTGCGACGGAACAGTGAATCTTGCTGGAACGCGATATCGACGTTCAGCTCCTGCGCGACATGCAGGAACTCGGCGCGCATCTGCTGAGCGTCAGCAGGCTCTCCGCGCACGGAGAACTCGATGCAGCCCTTGCCTTTGCCGCTTGGCAGGTCCAGCGGCATGCGCCCTGACAGACGGTCGATGCGATCAATGTTCAAGCCGTATTTGGCGGTTATCGAACTCACCGTCTGCAGTTGCTCGGCCGTGACCTTGCGTGTCAGCAGCGTCACGATGTGCCGATCCTTGCCCTGATCGTCAACCCAATGCTGGTAATCGTCTTCGCTGACATGGGTGAACAGCACCTGCTGACCCAGTTCATCGACTTTCAGCTGCACCTGATCCAGCACAATCGAGCCATTTTCGGTGTCCGGAATCTGTACCAGAATGCCGAACGACAGTGTGTCGTGGATCACGGCCTGACCGATATCCAGAACATCGACGCCGCCTTGGGCCAGTACGCCGGTAATGGCCGCAGTGAGACCCGGACGATCTTCGCCGGTGATGTTTATCAGGACAATTTCGCGCAAGGCGCACCCCCGCAGTGGAAAAAAACCGCATTCTACTCACTTTCAGTGACCGCCGGGCACAGCGAGCGCTTTGCCGCTACTGGGTCGCTCGCTATACTGCGCCCCAACTTCTCCAAGAGAGCCGTGCTCAGTGAACCGGCCCACGCCAGTAAAAACCGATAATTTCTTCTTGCTGATCTTCCGGGCATTGCGTCATCGACGTGTACCGATTGCTTTGCGCATCGCCAGCCACAACGTGATCCTCGTCGCGCTGGCTCTGGTGATCTACGCCTGCGTGATGGGCTTGCAGTTCAAGCAAGCCATGCACGAACAGGCGGACGCATTGGGGCAGGCCCTGACCACTCAAACCGCGACCTCCGCCACGGAGCTGCTGGTGTCCAACGACATCCTCAGCCTCAACGTGCTGCTGGGCAATCTGGTGAAGAACCCGCTGGTCGCCCACGCAGCTATTTATAGCCCCGACAACCGGATTCTCGCCGAGGCAGGCCAGCGCCCGAAAAACGGGTTGCTGGGCGAGGCCGAAGGGCTCTACGAGATCAAGGTCACGTTTCAGGATACCGTCGCAGGTACGCTGCGCATCAGCCTGGACATGTCCCAGTTCCAACAACCGCTGACCATCAGCCTGCAAAGCATGGGCATTCTGGCGGGAATCCTGCTGGCACTGGCGCTGGCTCTGAGCCTGCGTCTTGGGCGGCACATCTCGACGCCGATGCTGCAATTGCGCATGTGGCTGCGCTACATCGACCCATACACCCCGGCCACCGATCGTCAGGACGAGATTGGCGACCTGGCTCGTCAGCTGAAGGCCTCCTATGCGCCGCCAGAGCCTGAGCCGGAACCTGTTCCGGAGCCAGAACATGTCGAGGATGAAGACGATACTTCGCCAGAGTTCGACGCCAGCGATCTGGGCGATCCGGAGTTCGACGACGCACCCAAGCCCCGTGCAACCGCGATTCCCGCGCGACGCATCGTTGCCGAAGAAGATGAAGACGACGAGGAAGACCCGTTCGCCGATCTGCGCGACGAATCGCCTGTCGCGCAGAAGCCCGCGCCGCGCCCGATTCTGCCTGCCGTGCCTTCGCAACCGCAGTACAGCGCGGTTCTGGCTGTGCAACTGGGCTCACAAGAGCAGCTGCGTCGCTTGCCCCGCACTCGACTGACCGAGTTGCTGGAGCGTTACCGCGACTGCATCGACCAGGCTGCATCGCTGTACGACAGCGAACTGCACACCCTGAACGATGGCAGTTCACTGATGGTGTTCAGCACCCAGGACAGCGGTGACGACTATCTGACCAACGCCATCTGCTGCGGCGAACTGCTGCGCGCCCTGAGCCATGCCTTGCAGATTGAAGTCGCTGACAGCGGCATCACCCTGCAATTGCAGTTGGGTCTGACCTTGGGTGAAGGCCTGCACGGCATGAACCAGATCGACCTGCTGCTGACCGAAACCGCTCAGGACGCCCTGGCACTGTCGCAACACAGCCGCAACCTGCTGCTGGTTGAGCGCAAGATCAGCGAAGACCACACCATTCGTCAGCGCGCCCGTATTCGCCCGATTGCCAGCCCTGAAGGCGCCAGCTGCGTAGAGCGCCTGATGGAGCCCTACCCGTCGATGCTGGAACGCCAGCTGGCGCGCATGCATGAGGCGCGTAAGGTCTAGCGGGGATTGCGGGAGATCAAAGACCTGTGGGAGGGAGCGAAGCTCGCGATGGGCTAGCCCAGACATCGTAACGTTGACTGGCCCAGCGTAATCGCGAGCTTCGCTCCCTCCCACAGATGTTCGGCAACGCGCAGATATGCATTGCCGCCACCACCCAGACAACGCCCACAAAAAAGCCCGCATCGCTGCGGGCTTTTTGTTTTTGCGCCTACCTTCAGAAGCGGAACACTTCAAGATCGGTGCGGATCGGGGACGCCATCGGGATCTTTGGCTTGTCCTGATCGGTGCGGGTCTTGGCGGGTTGAGCGGCCTTTTTAGGCTCTTCAGCCACCAGAGGCTGGCTTGCAACCGGTTTCACCGCAGCGCTCAACTGATCGGCCAGACGCTGCAACAGCACCCCCTGAGCCTTGACCTGAGCGGCAGAAGTGCCTGCATGCGGCTCCTCAAGGTGGATCAGCTTGCTGTCGCGTACAGTGCCGCGACGGTCCAGCAGACGCCATTGTGCATCGAGCACCGCTGGCTGGTTTTCACCGGAATCCAGACGAGTAATCGACAACACCACCTGTACATCCGGGCTGAAGTTCGCTGCCGCTGGCGCCATTACGACGCGTTGGCTATCGAGCTTCCACGCCAGTTGGCGCAGCAGCAGTTGGTCGATGTCTGCAGACAGGCTGCCCGCCCAACGACCGTCCGTCGACGCCGTCAGGCTGCCGTCAGCTTGACGCTGCAGTAATGTCTCCCGCTGCAAGTAGTCTGCAACGGAAACCGGACCCAGCAATACAGCGACTCCGGCACTTTGTTTCGGTTGCCCAGGATCGCCACTGTCCAGTTGGTAGAGCGATGTGGGTTGATGAACGCTGCACCCGGCCAAACCCAGAACGCCGGTCAACAACAGAACAAAAGGAACGCGTAGAAAATTCATCATTCCGTCCAAGTGGTCGCCGCACGGCGCACCACAATGTCAAAGACTCAAGAAAACATGAAGGCACTCAGCCACGCCCGCACCTCAAGACGACATATCATCCGTGAATATGCGCAATGACTCCAGCGATTCTGCGTCGATCTTCGTGACGAAACGAAGATCGACCGCTGAAATCTTCGTTTTAAGTAGCGCTTTCTACCAACAGTGCGTCTACGCGCTGGAAGCCCCGTGGTAGCTTATTGCCACGCCTGCCGCGCTCGCCTTTATAGTGCTCAAGGTCGTCCGGCTTCAGAGACAGCGTACGCTTGCCTGCCTGGAGCACCAAGGTGGCCCCCTCGGGAATCACTGCCAAATCGGTCACATATTCCTCACGACTGGCCACGCGCTCGCCCGGAATACCGATGATCTTGTTGCCCTTGCCTTTGCCCAGTTGCGGGAGGTCGCTGATCTTGAACACAAGCAGACGCCCTTCCGTGGTCACGGCAGCCAGCCAGTTGTGCTCACGGTCTGGCACCGGACGCGGCAGGATAACTTTGGCGCCGGACGGCAGGCTCAACAGCGCCTTGCCCGCCTTGTTCTTGGCCTGCAGGTCTTCACCCTTCACCACGAAGCCATAACCGGCGTCCGAAGCAATGACGTACAGGGCGTCGTCGTCCGGCAGCAACACGCATTCGAAGGTTGCGGCAGGCGGAGGTGTCAGACGGCCGGTCAACGGATCGCCCTGCCCCCGGGCCGACGGCAGAGTGTGCGCTGCCAGCGAGTAACTGCGCCCGGTGGAGTCTATAAACACTGCGAACTGGTTGGAACGGCCCGCCGCAGCCGCCTTGAAACCATCGCCGGCTTTGTAGGAAAGCCCGGTTGCGTCGATATCGTGGCCTTTGGCACAACGCACCCAGCCTTTTTCCGACAACACGACGGTCACCGGCTCAGTCGGCATCAGTTCGTTTTCTGACAACGCCTTGGCTTCAGCACGTTCGACGATGGGCGAACGGCGGTCATCGCCGTAGGTTTCGGCGTCGGCGATCAGCTCGGAACGGACCAGCTTGCGCAACTTGGTCTCGCTGCCCAGCAGGGCCAGCAGCTTGGCCTGTTCTTTGAGCAGTTCAGCCTGCTCGCCGCGCAGCTTCATCTCTTCCAGACGCGCCAACTGACGCAGGCGAGTATCGAGGATGTAGTCGGCTTGAATCTCGGAGAGTTCGAAACGCGCGATCAGCTCGGCTTTCGGGTGCTCGGCGGTGCGGATGATGTGGATCACTTCATCCAGGTTCAGGTACGCCGTGAGCAAACCGTCCAACAGGTGCAGACGACGCTCGACCTTGTCCAGACGGAACTGCAGGCGCCGGCGCACTGTGGTGATGCGGAACTGCAGCCATTCGGACAGCAGCGCCTTGAGGTTCTTCAGCTGCGGCTTGCCATCCAGGCCGATGATGTTGATGTTCACCCGGTAGCTGGATTCCAGCTCGGTGGTGGCGAACAGGTGCTGCATCAGCTCTTCGGGATCGACGCGGTTGGAGCGCGGGATGATCACGATGCGGCAAGGGTGCTCGTGGTCCGATTCGTCGCGCAGGTCGGCAACCATCGGCAGCTTCTTGGCCTGCATCTGCCCGGCGATCTGCTCCAGCACCTTGGCCCCGGAAACTTGATGCGGCAGCGCGGTGACCACGATATCGCCATCTTCAACGCGATACACGGCGCGCATGCGCACCGAACCACGGCCGGTTTCGTAGATTTTCAGCAGATCGGCGCGCGGGGTGATGATTTCTGCTTCGGTCGGATAATCCGGCCCCTGAATATGCTCGCAGAGCTGCTCGATGGTGGATTTCGGCTCGTCCAGCAGGCGCACGCAAGCCGACGCGACCTCCCGCAGGTTGTGCGGCGGAACGTCGGTGGCCATGCCCACGGCGATACCGGTCGTGCCGTTGAGCAGGATATTCGGCAAACGAGCCGGCAAAACCGCAGGCTCATCCAGGGTGCCATCGAAGTTCGGTACCCAATCCGCAGTGCCCTGGCCCAGCTCGGTGAGCAGCACTTCGGAATAACGCGACAACCGCGCTTCGGTGTAACGCATGGCCGCGAAGGACTTGGGATCGTCCGGCGCACCCCAGTTGCCCTGGCCGTCCACCAGTGTGTAGCGGTAGCTGAACGACTGCGCCATGAGCACCATGGCTTCGTAGCAGGCCGAGTCGCCGTGGGGGTGGAACTTGCCGAGCACGTCACCGACGGTACGTGCCGACTTCTTGTGCTTGGCGTCGGCGTCCAGGCCCAACTCGCTCATGGCGTAGATTATGCGCCGCTGTACAGGCTTCAGGCCGTCGCCGATATGCGGCAAGGCACGGTCCATGATCACGTACATGGAGTAGTTGAGATAGGCCTGTTCGGTGAAGTCAGCCAGTGACCGGCGTTCTACACCGTCCAGGCTGAGGTCAAGGGAGTCGCTCATGCGGGCCTCATCATTTTGTCGTCTGACGCAGCAGCAATGTGCCGCCGCGCTGGGTGAATTCGAGTTGTTTGATGGCGCTCATACCCAGCAGCACCTGATCGCCGTCCAGACCGGGCACCACCAGGGCGCGCACGTTGTTCAGGACGATATCGCCGATTTGCAGCCGCTCCAGCGTGGTCCTGAAAGCCTCGGTGCGGCCATTGGCCGTGCTCACCTGAACCCTGGCACCGCGCTCAAGACGCAGTTTTTCTGCCACCCCGTCGGGAATCGCGACATTGGTCGAGCCCGTGTCGAGCATGAACTGTACCGGGCGGGCATTGATTTGCCCTGTCATGACGAAATGCCCCTGACGATTGCTCACCAGTTGCACCTCGACAAAACCGTCACCGTGTTCGGAGGTGACAGTGGTATTCGGGTTTTCCTGACGCTGCTCCCAGTCACCAAAAAACCGCGTCGCCAGAAACAGCGCCGCGGCCCAGGCAATGATCAACATCAGGCGCCCGGCGCGCTTGCCGGGAGGTGCCTGAGTCAAGGCTTGGCGCTCCAGCCACCTTCAGGCGCCGCGAAGCGCCAGACGATGGGGCGTTTTTCGCCATCGGCGCGAACACCGAAGTTGTTGTCAGTCCCGACCCAGGCGCCCGTCTCGTCGACGATCAGCGCTTCGGTCAGGCCGTATTTCTGGTCGTAGAGCCGATTGGGTTGCAGAGCTTCCTTTGCAAACGACCAGCAGGCTTCCAGTTGACCGGTTTCCAGTGTGCGTCGGCAGATCCGGTACGCCGCGCGCTCAAGGGTGAACAGCTTGCCCTTGTACAGCGAGATGTCGGAAAAGTCTTTTGCGACGGACTTGCCACCCAGCTGCGGCGGCAACACGTCAGTCCCGGACTCCACTCGCAGGATGCAACTGGCATCGCAGGCCCAGCCATCCTTGCCCAGGTGCGCCGTTAACAGGCCGCGTTTCTCGCGCTCGGCAGCCAGCCATAATTTATCGCCCGCAGGGCTCACGGCGATGCCTTCGAAGATCGCATTGAAGTGCTGAAGCATGCCCGCCGACTGAGCCTCTGGTACCAGCTTCTTTGGCAGATCGAGCCAGACCGGCGCGCCATCGACCGGCACCTTCAGCACCGTGGCGTAGGCTTCGCTGACCAGATAACGATTGCCGGCCGCGTCGCAGCTCACGCCCTCGAAATCCAGATCACCGCCACGAATCAGCGCCGAAGCCTTGGCCATGCCACGCAAGGTCGCCGACAACCCACTGTCGGGAATCGGCGGAATTTCCAGCACCTGCGCCCGGGCTTTCCAGACCGTGGCCGTGGTATCCAGGCTGTATAACAGCGTGTCGTCGCGGTCGGAGACCGTCCACAACACACCGTTGCAGGACGCCAGGCCCGAGAGGTTGCCGCCGATCATGTCGTCGACCGGGTGTTCGGACAGCAGCTTGAGCTCCGGCAGCGGCCCGGCGAATAGTGGAGTGGCGGTCAGCAACAGGGCTGCCAGCCAACCTCGCCTCAAACCAGCACCTCGGCCAGGTTGCCCTTGGATTCCAGCCAGGTCTTGCGGTCGCCCGCGCGCTTCTTGGCCAGCAGCATGTCCATCATTTCAGAGGTCGCTTCGAAATCGTCCAGTGTCAGTTGGACAAGACGACGGGTGTTCGGGTCCATCGTGGTTTCGCGCAACTGCGGTGGGTTCATCTCGCCCAGACCCTTGAATCGTGTGACCTGTGGCTTGCCGCGCTTTTTCTCGGCGACCAGACGATCAAGAATCCCATCACGCTCGGCTTCGTCCAGAGCGTAGTAGATTTCCTTCCCCAGATCGATCCGGTACAGCGGCGGCATCGCGACGTAAACGTGACCGGCGTCGACCAGCGGGCGGAAATGCTGGACGAACAAGGCGCATAGCAAGGTGGCGATGTGCAGGCCGTCGGAGTCGGCGTCGGCGAGGATGCAGATCTTGCCGTAGCGCAGTTGGGTCATGTCGGCTGCGCCGGGATCGACACCGATGGCGACCGCGATGTTGTGTACTTCCTGGCTGGCAAGCACTTCGCCGCCGTCGACTTCCCAGGTGTTCAGGATTTTCCCGCGCAACGGCAGGATGGCCTGGAATTCCTTGTCACGGGCTTGTTTGGCGGAGCCACCGGCAGAGTCACCTTCGACCAGAAACAGCTCGGCGCGCATCGGGTCCTGACCGGCGCAGTCCGCCAGTTTGCCCGGCAGCGCAGGCCCTTGCGTGATGCGTTTACGCTCGACTTTCTTGCTGGCCTTGAGCCGACGGCCCGCGTTGTTGATCGCCAGTTCGGCCAGTTGCATGCCCATTTCAGGGTGCGCATTGAGCCATAGGCTGAAGGCGTCCTTGACCACCCCGGACACGAATGCCGCCGCTTCACGGGACGACAGCCGCTCCTTGGTCTGGCCGGAGAACTGCGGCTCCTGCATTTTCATCGACAGGACGAACGCAATGCGCTCCCAGACATCCTCTGGTGCCAGCTTCACGCCGCGCGGCAGCAGGTTGCGGAATTCGCAGAACTCGCGCATCGCATCGAGCAGACCTTGGCGCAGGCCGTTGACGTGGGTGCCGCCCTGGGCTGTCGGAATCAGGTTGACGTAACTTTCCTGAACGCTGTCACCACCTTCCGGCAGCCACAACAGCGCCCAGTCGACCGCCTCTTTGTTGCCCGCAAAGGCACCGCAGAACGGCTCGTCCGGCAGGCGAAGGAAGTCAGTGACGGAGTCTTGCAGATACGAGCGCAGGCCGTCTTCGTAATGCCACTCGACCTTTTCGCCGGTGCTCTTGTCTTCGAAGCTGACCAGCAGGCCCGGGCACAGAACAGCCTTGGCCTTCAGCACATGCTTGAGGCGGCTGACAGAAAACTTGGGGCTGTCGAAGTACTTTGGGTCCGGCGCGAAGTACACGCTGGTGCCAGTATTGCGTTTGCCCACGGTGCCAACGACGGCCAGTTCGGTCACCTTGAAACCGTCGGCGAAGGTCATTTCATATTCGTTGCCATCGCGCTTGACCCGTACCCTGACCTGGGTCGAGAGCGCGTTGACCACGGAAATCCCCACACCGTGCAGACCACCGGAGAACTGGTAGTTCTTGTTCGAGAACTTGCCGCCCGCGTGCAGCTTGGTAAGGATCAGCTCGACACCCGAGACGCCCTCTTCCGGGTGAATGTCCACCGGCATGCCGCGGCCGTCGTCGGCCACTTCAAGGGAGTTGTCGGCGTGAAGGATTACCTGCACCGACCTGGCGTGACCGGCCAGGGCTTCGTCGACGCTGTTGTCGATGACTTCCTGGGCGAGGTGGTTCGGCCGCGTGGTGTCGGTGTACATGCCCGGCCGCTTGCGGACCGGGTCGAGGCCCGAGAGGACTTCGATGGCGTCTGCGTTATAAGAGCTAGCGCTGGGATTGGCCATGGGGTCTCGTCATCAAGTCGTTCATGAAATTTCGGAGTGACACTGTTCTACATGTTTGTTTCAGCAAAAGCTTCGACCGCGCGCAGGCTCAAAGCCCCGACAGGTCGATTGCCTGCAGCAATTCCGGCGCAAAGCCGGCATAGCTCAGCAAGGCTGGCAGTCGGGAGGTAAAGCCCTGAAAACTGTGATCGCCACCGGCTTCGATGCGCAACGCGCAAGCCCGATAGAATGTCTGGGCGCGCCGGTAATCCAGCGTCTCGTCCCCTGTTTGCAGCCACACCTGGATACGCTGCGGATCCTGCGGCGCGGGCACTTCGAGTTCAGCCAGCGCAGCCACATGATCGTGAGTCAGTTCCCAGCTTTCACCGGTGTACAGGTTCTGTTGGGTGCCCAGATAACCGTCGAACAGCTGGTGCGGATTGACCGCCGGGTTGATCAGCACGGCCTTGAGACCATGACGCTCAGCCAAGTGTGTCGCATAGTAGCCGCCGAGTGAGCTGCCGACCAGTAATGGCCGCCCGCCCAGCGCTTCGATGGCAGCTTCAAGCTGCAGCAGCGCCTGACGCGGGTGATGATGCAGTTCCGGTACTCGTAATTGCTCACTCAACCCAAGACTGTTCATCAAATCAGTCAGCTGAGTGGCTTTCTTCGACATCGCCGAGCTGTTCAGGCCATGTATATAAAGAAGGGTCGAGTGATCCGGGTTCACGTGGTTGCCTCCAGGAGCGGCGATTCGGTACGTCCCTGCGGAAGTCGACTCCCACAGCGGCAAAGCCACGCAGTTTACAGGGACAACTGCGCGAAGACTCGTTTGCTGATGATTTACCGCGAAATCAGGAGATTTCCTTCAATAACCGGCGCCGCTGAGGTCGACCTCGAACAGATCTGCGGCCACCCGCGAAACCCCGGTTTCAAGCTGGCCATCGTCATGCAGGCGCAACCAGCGATAACCCGGCGCCAGGGCATCCAGAGCGAAGTCTTCGCTGTTGGGCGCGAACTGGATACAGGTCGAGGGCGATGCCATCAATCGCAAGCCATCGCGGGTCTGATCGAAGTCCTGATGCACATGCCCCCACAGCAACGCTTTGGCTTGGGGAAAACGCTCCAGCACGGAGAACAGCGCTTCAGGGTTGCGCAGCCCGATCGGCTCCATCCATGCCGCGCCGATAGGTACCGGGTGATGGTGCAGACAGATCAAATGATGGCGTTGCGGCGCTTCGCTCAAGGCTTGGGCGAGCAGTTGCAGTTGTTTGTCTTCAAGATAGCCGGGAACTGAGCCCGGAACCGCAGAATCCAGCATCGTGATGCGCCAGTTGCCAACGTCTACCACGGGCTCCAGATAGTCGCTCTGCTGGGCGGCAATCGCCATTTCGCGCAGTTCGTCGTGATTGCCCGGCAACCAGCGCTTGGGCGCGTCGAGTCGCTCACTCGATTCGCGAAACGCCTGATAGGACTCCACCGATCCGTCCTGCGACAAATCCCCCGTCGCCAGAATCAGATCGATATCCGGCTGCTCCGCCAGCACCAGATCGACCACCGCATTCAGGCTGTCGCGCGTCGTCATGCCCAGCAGCTTGCCGTCCGCCTCGGCGAACAGATGACTGTCGGACAGTTGCACCAACAGAACGGAGGACGAGTTTAAGGATGCGCTCGGCAATGGCCATCTCCTTGAGCAGATATGGCCGGATTATGGTGTCTGAGTGATCGTTGGGCAAACATGGAAATGCGCTTCAGGTCTCAGTACAGGCTTTCAACGCATTCATCTCAGCACCGGAGTCGCGACTTGAAATATTTATCAAGATGGTAACCCCCCAGTAAACAGCCGGCACCAGCACTCAGCAGCAGCCATGGAAGAGCTTTTTCGTATCCAGTTTCCGGGAACACGAACGCGAGCGTCAGCGGCATAGAAAGCCCGGCCAACAGCCCGACCATCCCTCCGACAAGCCAGCCCCACGAGGTAAAACGCGCCAAATACCCACCAATCACAGCACTCACGCCAAGCACAACCCAGTAAATTGTCCCTTGGACAAGCAGGCCGTGCGCTACCGCAAGATCAAGAGCAAACCAGATGATCGCTCCAAGCAAAGAGGTACAGGAAAGAACTTTAAACACGCTCACCGCCACCTGACCGGGCAATTACTCAAAATCGATTCACGCGAGCCACCTGCAGAAAAAAGCTCTTCGACATAACTGACGCAGTTGTTTGGAATACCAAACCAATGCCAGGGTTTGATGCTCAGTTCCTCTAGCTTTTTCTGCGCCCCGTCCGGGTCAGGGAGATAGACCCGCCGACTGAACAGCTCGGTTTTGTTCGCTTCAGCGAGGTACCGTCTGTAACCCTCCTGACTCATGTAGTACGGTCTTGCTACCAGACCCGCAATATGAAAGTAATAGAAGCCTGCCTTGATCAATGCATGACCACATACATTCGGCCCATCTCCACTGACGACAACCAATGACACGTTATGCCACCCAAAGGGGATGGCTCTGCAGGTGTCGAGATGGATCCCTAGATAGCTCATGCTTTCATCCTGAAGGTTTAGTCGGGGAAACCTAGCCTTAGAAAAAGAGCGATGAAAGCGAAACCGGTCCTATCAGCCGATTTTCAGAAAGAGCCTTCAGAGATGTCTTACGCATCAAGCTCATTACGCCGATGCGCGCTTCAGCGAACCGCCTCGAACTCATGCCCGCACGCCAGGCAATGACTGAGCCATTCGCCGAGGAACAGGTTGAGTTGAGCCTTTTCGTCCGGCTGGTGCATGTCGGCATTGGGATAGGGGTAGATGCCTCGGAAACGCCGCGCGTGTTCGGCGCCGATGACTTCGGCCATACGTGCGTCGTGGTAGACCTGCACTTCCAGCACAGGCACCGGCAACCACGGCAGGCTGTGTTCCTGACGGACCAGCAAAGTGGAGGTGTAAGGACAATTCTGGACGACCTCGACCGCCAGAACGCCCAGCATTTGATCGCCCTGGGTGACGGCCACCCGGCGAGAACGTTGTTCATTGCGCATGTCAGGTAACAGACGCATCAAGCGCGCGTAGTTGGCCTCGCAGGCTGCTTGCAGCCCGGCAAGGTCGACACGGTAGCGCTCGCGCAGAAGATTCACGACCACAGCCCCCTGATTTCGGCGCGATTCAGCGCCAGCCACTGTATTGCGATGATAGTTGCCGCGTTGACGATGCGTCCGTCTTTTACGGCTTGCATCGCGTCATCGAACGACCAGACCGACACACGGATGTCCTCGGCCTCTTCTTCCAGCCCATGAACCCCACCAGCCCCCTCGCTCTCGCATTTGCCCAGATACAAATGAACGAATTCGTTACTGCCACCAGGCGACGGAAAGTATTTGGTGATCGGCCACAATGCGCTGAAGACAAGCCCAGCTTCCTCCTCTCCTTCGCGGTGAGCAACCTCTTCAGGCTGCTCTTCTTTATCGATAAGCCCGGCGACCATTTCGATCAGCCATGGGTTGGGATGCTTACCGACCACGCCCACACGAAACTGCTCGATCAGCACCACTTCGTCACGCTTGGCATCGTAGGGCAGGACGCACACGGCGTCGTGGCGCACGAACAACTCGCGGTTGATCTCCGGCCCCATGCCGCCGTCGAACAGCTCATGGCGAAGCGTCAGACGGTCCAGCTGATAGAAACCCTTGAAGCAGGTATCGCGCCGAATGATCTCGTGCTTGGTGGGTGTCGATTTGTTCGAATCGGTCATAATTTTCTCACTGCAGAGCACTTGATCCTTTGCGCCATCCTAACGTGCCATTGCGCCGGATGCAGCCCCATGAATTGGCAAATCCGGCACTCAGGGTAGACGCCAGCTAGCCAAAGGCACTCTAATCCGCCCGGTGGCGAACTGATTGCGCCCGACGCAGTCGAAGCCTGTTGCCGTTACCTCTCCGTGATGGCCCTTTATGCCAACGCCAAGGATCAACATGTCGTTTCTGAAGATCATTTCAATGGCCTGCCTGGCCCTGATACTGGGCGCCTGCCAGAGCTTTTTCCAGCCCAATTTTCGCAGTCCGCTGACCGTTCAGCGCGACGCTTCGGAGCTGATCAAACCGGGCTGCACCGCGGACGACTGTCCACTGGTGAACATCGATACGGTGCACTTCCCCGACGAGCCGAAGCTGGACGCCATCACTCAGCGCACCCTGCTGCAACTGACCCGCAGCGATACCGATGGTCCGGTGCCGCCAACGCTCAAAGACTATCAGGAGCAGTTCCTGAGCCGTGCCCAGCCGCGCAACAGCAGCTATTTGCAGGCCAAGGTACGCGAGCAGCATGACGGTATCGTGGTCGTGGAGTTGTCGAGTTATCTGGACACCGGCGGCGCCCACGGCAATCCCGGCCGAGCGTTCATCAATTATTCGCGTCAACAGCAACGCGTCCTGACGCTGAGCGACATGCTGGTGCCAGGACAGGAAGCGGCGTTCTGGGACAAGGCCGAAATGGCGCACAAGGCCTGGCAGATCAGCACCAAGCTGGACCAGGACACTGAGTTTCAGAAGATGTGGCCATTCAAGCGAACTTCCAACGTCGCCCTGACGTACGGTGCAGTGATTCTGAAATACCCGGTCACTACCATTGCACCCTACGCCATGGGCCACATCGAGCTGAAGATTCCCTACCCTCAGCTCAATGGCATCATCAAGCCGGAACTGTTCCCCGGCCGGAGCTGATCGCCTTACTCAACAGCAGCTGCAACACGCCAGCCACCATCAGCGCTGGCAGTGTTGCACCGACGTTCGGGTACAGATTGGCCAGCAGGTGGTAGGTGGAAATCCCGCCGAGCCAGGCCAGCAACGTCATCCAGCGCAGGCCTACCGTCGCGGCACCATGGCTACGACGACGCAGGATGAAGTGATCCACCAGCACCACGCCGAACAGCGGCGCGAACACCGAGCCGATCAGCAGCAGAAAGTTCTGGTATTGCGCCAATGGCGCGAAGCAGGCGATCAGGGTGCAGATGATGCCGATGGCCAACGCCAGATGCTCGACCTTGGCCTTCAACAGAATCCCGCTTGAAACCGCCGCCGAGTGAATGTCGGCGAAGGCGTTTTCCGACTCGTCCAGCAGGATAAGCAATAGTGGAATGCCCATCCCGGCCCCGGCCAGCGCCAGCAGCAGCGCGTTGGCCTCCCCGCTTGGCGCGAAGGCCAGGGTATAGGCGACGCCCAAGGTCATCAGCCAGAAATTTCCGATGAAGAAACCCAGCACGGTGCCACCGAACACGCCGGTCGCCCGCTTGCCGAAACGCGAATAGTCGGCAATCAGCGGCAGCCACGAAAGCGGCATGGCGATGGCAATATCGAAGCCGACCGCAAACGGCAGCGAGCCATCTCCGGCCCGCGCCCACAAGGCCGACAGGTCGGCTTTGGCAAACAGGTTCCAGGTGAGCCAGACGCAGGCGGCGAGCAACAGCCAGATACCCCATATGCGTAGGATCTGCCGCACGAATGTGAGTGGGCCACTGACCGCCAGCAAGGTGGCGAGCGCACCGAAGATCAGCGTCCAGAGCAGTGGATTGGCCCACAGGCTGGATTCGGAAAAAGCACCTGCGCCGAGCAGACTGGCGGCGTCGCGCATGACGATGATTTCGAACGAGCCCCAGCCAACCAGTTGCAGCAAGTTGAGGATCGCGGGCACGGCAGCGCCGTTGCTGCCCAGACTGAGTTTGAGCGCGGCCATGGATGACAGGCCGGTGTCGCTGCCGATCACACCGACAGCAGCGAGCAGCAAAACGCCCACCAGCGTGCCGAGGAAAATTGCCAGCATCGAACCGGACATGCCAAGACCGGGCGCCAGCAGAGCGCCGGTTTGCAAGACCATCAGGCCGATGCCGAGGGAGAACCACAAGGAAAACAGATCGCGACCGCCAAAGACCCGCTTTGCGGCGGGAACGGGGATGTCGGGTGAGTAGGTGCTGGGTGTGTTCACAAGGTGTGATCTCAGAGGAACGTTTGTTAGTTATTTGCACGCCGTGCCCTTGATGATCGTACTCACGCTCTGCGTGGGACGATCATCAAGGCCATACGGATCAAACCTTTTTGTACAGCTGACTGCCTTCCTGCTTGAACCGCTCTGCCTGCTCGCGCATACCCTCGGCCACCGACAGATCCACCGCCTCGATCTTCTGATTCGCAGCGTATTCGCGGACTTCCTGGGTGATCTTCATCGAGCAGAATTTCGGCCCGCACATGGAACAGAAATGCGCGACCTTGGCCGAGTCCTTCGGCAGGGTTTCGTCGTGGTACGAACGCGCAGTGTCGGGGTCCAGACCGAGGTTGAACTGGTCCTCCCAGCGGAACTCGAAACGCGCCTTGCTCAAGGCGTTGTCACGAATCTGCGCGCCCGGATGCCCTTTCGCCAAGTCAGCTGCGTGTGCGGCGATCTTGTAGGTAATGATCCCGGTCTTTACGTCGTCCTTGTTCGGCAGGCCCAAGTGTTCCTTGGGTGTCACGTAGCAAAGCATCGCGCAACCGAACCAGCCGATCATCGCCGCGCCGATGCCCGAAGTGATGTGGTCGTAACCCGGAGCGATGTCGGTGGTCAGCGGGCCGAGGGTGTAAAACGGCGCCTCGTCGCAGCACTCCAGCTGCTTGTCCATGTTCTCTTTGATCAACTGCATCGGCACGTGGCCGGGGCCTTCGATCATGCA
>Ga0308159_1001905_pt1 | contig 26516 bp, 26 predicted proteins | sample PhyCR1_FD_201040 | JGI IMG/M metagenome (GOLD analysis project Ga0308159, IMG submission 201040) | Phyllosphere microbial communities from UC Gill Tract Community Farm, Albany, California, United States - DLSLC.R1 | ecosystem: Host-associated > Plants > Phyllosphere > Unclassified | place: USA...
GAAGGACAACAACCAGAGCGCCAACATCCGCGCGCTGGTCGAGGCCGGTGTGCGCTCGTTCAAAATCGAAGGCCGCTACAAGGACATGGGCTATGTGAAGAACATCACTGCCTATTACCGCCAGCGCCTCGACGACGTACTGGAAGACCGCCCGGACCTCGCCCGCGCGTCCAGCGGCCGCACCGCGCACTTCTTCCTGCCCGATCCGGAAAAAACCTTCCACCGTGGCAGCACCGATTATTTCGTCACCGATCGCAAGATCGACATCGGCGCCTTCGACTCGCCGACCTTCACCGGTCTGCCGGTCGGTACGGTCGAAAAAGTCGGCAAGCGCGACATGCAGGTGGTTACTCATGAGCCGCTGTCCAACGGTGACGGCCTCAACGTGCTGGTCAAACGCGAAGTGGTCGGTTTCCGCGCCAACATCGCCGAAGCCAAGGGCGAGTTCGAAGAAGACGGCGAGAAGCGCTACCGCTATCGCGTCGAGCCGAACGAAATGCCCGAAGGCCTGTTCAAGCTGCGCCCGAACCATCCGCTCAATCGCAACCTTGACCATAACTGGCAACAGGCGCTGCAAAAGACTTCTTCGGAACGTCGCGTGGCCCTGAGCTGGCTGGCGCGCTTGCGTGAAGAACAGCTGGAAATCACTGCCAGCAGCGAAGAAGGCATCAGCGCCAACGTCACCCTGCCCGGTCCGTTCGGCGTGGCCAACAAGCCTGAGCAAGCCCTGGAGCAGTTGCGCGATCTGCTCGGCCAGCTCGGTACCACGCAGTACCATGCCACCGACGTCAAGCTCGATGCGCCTCAGGCATTCTTCATTCCCAACTCGCAGCTCAAAGCGTTGCGCCGTGAAGTGATCGAAGCGCTGACCGCCGCCCGTGTTGCTGCGCATCCGCGTGGCAGCCGCAAGGCCGAAACCAGCCCGCCGCCGGTGTACCCGGATTCGCACCTGACCTTCCTCGCCAACGTCTACAACCAGAAGGCGCGGGACTTCTACCACCGTCACGGCGTCAAGCTGATCGACGCGGCGTACGAAGCTCACGAAGAGCCGGGCGAAGTGCCGGTGATGATCACCAAACACTGCCTGCGCTTCTCCTTCAACCTGTGTCCGAAACAGGCCAAAGGCGTGACCGGCGTGCGCACCAAAGTCGCGCCGATGCAGTTGATCCACGGCGATGAAGTGCTGACGCTGAAGTTCGATTGCAAGCCATGCGAGATGCACATCATCGGCAAGATGAAGGGCCACATCCTCAACCTGCCGCAACCGGGCAGCGTGGTCGGCCACATCAGCCCTGAAGACCTGATGAAGACCATCCCGCGCGCACCGCACTGAGTGTCTGGGCCTGCGCGGTGCTTCGGCGCCGCGCAGGCCGGCCGTGCTGTGCTGTGCTGTGCTTGCCAAATCGCAGGCATAAAAAAACGCCAACTTCTTGCGAAGTTGGCGTTTTTTCGAATATGGCAGGGGCGGCTGGATTCGAACCAACGCATGGCAGGATCAAAACCTGCTGCCTTACCGCTTGGCGACGCCCCTACTGCTCTTTCCAGCGACCCGTTGGGTTCGCTGTGAGAACGGGGCGCAATTTACCAACATTGTTTGGCTTTGGGAAGCCCGACGTGAAATATTTTTTGTTTTAAAACAGCGACTTAATTTTTTCATCGGTAAACACCCCGGCGCCGGGCACCTTCAGCCACCGTGTATCACACTGTATACGTGCCCAACGACGATACATCGCCTTGCAACAAGGCCCCGTTCCGACACAGCCCAGATACGTCCATCCGTTCAAATGCACTCACGGTTTCAAGGACTCACCCAGCGCCTTGACCCCACCCTGCACAGGAGACGTTCCCATGAAAAAGGCACTGCACCTCGGTAAAACCGCATTTGGCTTGTCGATCCTGGCGTTGTCGCTGCTCGGCACTGTGACCAGCGCTCAGGCACAAACCGCCGAACCGGCTGCGATCAGCTATTCCGCGCCCTCGCCCTTCGGCCCGCTGAAACATGTAAAGGCCGGCGTGCTCGACGTCGCCTATGCGGAAACCGGCCCGGCCAACGGCCCGGTGGTGATCCTGTTGCACGGCTGGCCCTACGACATTCACAGCTACGACGAAGTCGCGCCGCTGCTGGCCGCCAAGGGTTACCGGGTGCTGATGCCCTATGCACGCGGTTATGGCGACACGCAATTTCTGTCCAAAGACACTCTGCGCAACGGCCAACCAGCGGCACTGGCCAGTGACGTCATCGATTTCATGGATGCACTGAAGATCAAGCAAGCCGTACTCGGCGGTTACGACTGGGGCGCGCGCTCAGCGGACATCGTCGCGGCGCTGTGGCCGGAACGCGTCAAGGCGTTGGTGGCGGTCAGCGGTTACCTGATCGGCAATCAGGCCGCCGGGCAAAACCCTTTGCCGCCGAAAGCCGAACTGCAGTGGTGGTACCAGTTCTACTTTGCTACGGAGCGCGGTCGCGCCGGTTATGAAAAGAACACCCACGACTTCGCCAAACTGATCTGGCAGACCGCCTCGCCACAATGGAAATTCGACGACGCGACCTTCGATCGCAGCGCCAAGGCCTTGCAGAACCCCGATCACGTCGAGATCACCGTGTTCAACTACCGCTGGCGCCTGGGCCTGGTACCGGGCGAAGCGCAATACGCGGCGCTGGAACAGAAACTCGCCACCGCGCCGTCGATCAGCGTGCCGACCATCACCCTCGAAGGCGACGCCAACGGCGCACCGCACCCGGCACCGGAGGATTACGCCAAGCGCTTCACCGGCAAATATCAGTTCCGCTTGATCAGCGGCGGTATCGGACACAACTTGCCGCAGGAAGATCCGAAGGCGTTTGCGCAGGCTGTCATCGATGCCGATCATCTGTAGAAACACAAAAGCAGTCAGCCGCAAGGGCTGACTGCTTGATTGTTTAAATGGTGCGATCGAGGCTCGAGAGATTGCAGATTCTTCGCCTGAACTAACGTCATCGCGAGCAGGCTCACTCCTACATTTGAAATGCGTTCCCCTGTAGGAGTGAGCCTGCTCGCGATGACGCCTGTTCAGACACCCTCAAGCCCGACTAACGTGCGCAATCACTCGGTTGGCACCACAAGATCCAACGCCTTGTTCGCCGCAAGCATCACCGTGGCGGACGCCATGGGCGGTGATGTTCAAGAGCCACCCTCACCCTAGCCCTCTCCCAGAGGGAGAGGGAACTGACCGTGGAAAGTGCGCGAGCTGCGCCGACAAGAAATACCGGGTCGAACATAAACTGCAAAGCCAACATTAATCGGCTCCCTCTCCAGGGGGAGAGGGAACTGACCAAGGCGAATGCGCGAGCTGCGCCGACAAGAAATATCGGGTCGAACACAAACTGCAAAGCCAACCCAAATCGGCTCCCTCTCCAGGGGGAGAGGGCTGGGGTGAGGGGCAGAGCCACCGCAAAACCCAAGCCAAGCGCTGCTTCTCATACCTCTGTCAATGAGCGCCAGCTCGAGTGCCCTTGATCTTGCCGTGCCAGCCCCATCGGCAGGAAGACAAAAAGACAAAATCAAAAACCCCTAACCCTGGCCCTCTCCCAAAGGGAGAGGGAACTGACCGTGGTGAATGCGCGAGCTGCGCCGACAAGAAATACCGAGTCGGAAAGTAAAAGCGGTAAGTGCTATTTGACCAGACGTTTTTCTTTAGAAGGCCGGTAGCCAAAATAGGCGCTGTAACACTTGCTGAAATGACTGGGCGAGACGAACCCGCAGGCCACCAGCACTTCCACTTGCGACAGCTCGGTGTGTTGCAGCAGGCGGCGGGCTTCGGTGATGCGCAGTTCCAGGTAGTAGCGCTGCGGCGTGGTGCCCAGTTGCTCCTTGAACAGGCGCTCCAGTTGCCGGCGGGAACGTCCCGCGTATACCGCCAGTTGTTCCAGTTCCAGCGGCTCTTCCAGGTTGGCATCCATCAGTTTGACTACTTCACGCAACGGCGCGCTGACGCAGAGGTTTTCGTCCGGTTTGATCCGCCGATAGCGCGACTCCTCGAACGCCAGAATGTCCTCGACACCTTCGACCAGCGCCTTGCCGTGCAGGCTCTTGATCCAGTCCAGCGCCATGTGGAAAGCCCCCGACGGGCTCGACGCGGTAAGCCGGTCGCGATCGATCACATAAGGCTCGCTGCTGACGTGAGTAGCCTTGGCGATTTCGGTCAGCGCCGGGCGATGTTCCGGGTGGATAGCGCAGCGGTAGCCGTCGAGCAGCCCGGCGCGACCGAGGAACCACGAACCGTTCCACAACCCGGCGAGACTGACGCCCCGCTCCGCCGCCAGTTTGAGCAAATGCACAAACCCATCGCTCGCCCGCAGCTCGGTGCGATAACCGCCGCACACCACCAGCACATCCAGCTCTTCGAGCGCAGCGGCGTCAAGGCGCGCATCGGGGCGAATGACCAGCCCCAGGTCACTGATGACTTCGCCCTCGCCCAGCCCGAACGTGCGCGAAGAAAACAGTCCAGGGCGCAACAGATTGGTGGTCACGACCGCATCCAGCGTCTGCGTAAAGGCCGGCAGTGAAAAGTGTTCAAGCAGCAGAAAACCGGTGCGGGTCAGCTGCACGTTATCGCTTTGCTCATTCAGGTAGCGGAGGTTTTTGCCCTTCATGCCTCCGCTGAATTGGCGTCGTTCGGTCAAGTTGCAATCCATCGGTCATGTTGTTGTGGGGCGATAGTTGGCCGGAACCGGTGCAGAGTCAATCGGGCTGTTCACGTAGACGTATTGCCGACAACCTCGACCACCCAATCAATGAACACACGCAATTTCAAACTGACATGCCGGTTGGGCGGATACGCCAGGTAAAGCGGCATCGGTTCGAGCTGCCAATCCTCGAACAGCGGCACCAGTTCGCCCCGCGCTTCGTGGGCGGCGGACATGTACTTGGGCAACCACAACACGCCCATCCCGGCCAGGCCCGCGGCGAGATAAGCGTTGCCATCGTCGACCGCCAGAATGTGGCGTCCTCTGATTTGCAGACGTTCCTGGGCATTGTGCAAGGCATACGGCACCGGTTTACCGGTGCGTGCCCAGAGGAACCCGACCACGCGATGATGCGAATCTTCCAGTTCGCGAGGATGCACTGGCGTGCCTTCACGGGCCAGATAGGCCGGTGCGGCAAATACACCCAGCTGCAAGTCGGCCAACTTGCGTGCCATCAACGACAGGTCCAGCAGTTCGCCCCCGCGCACTACGCAATCAACGTTCTCATCGATGATGTCAACGATGCGGTCGCTGACGCCCATATCAATCTGAATGTCCGGATACCGCGCATGGAACTCCGGCAGTGCCGGCACCAGAATATGCCGCGCGAACGGGCTCGGCACATCGATACGCAGTCGCCCGGAAGGCACTGCCGCAACGCCCGGCAGGCTGGTTTCGGCATCATCGAGATCGGCCAAGAGTTTGACCACTCGCTGGTAATAAGCCGCACCATCGGCGGTGACATTGACCTTGCGCGTGGTGCGGTTGAGCAGTTTGACCCGCAAGCGCACCTCCAACTGTTGCACCAACTGGGTCACGGTGGTTTTGCTCATGTGCAGGGTTTCGGCGGCTTTAGTGAAGCTGCCCGCCTCGACCACTCGGGCGAAGGCTTGCATTGCGTCAAAACGGTCCAAGGGGCGCGCCTCGATTGTTTGGGATTTACGAACAGTGAACGCCAAGCTTGCGCGTTTATCGGCCCGCTGCAAATACCTAAAGTTGTGCCATCACCTCACTGATGGAGACACCCCGATGACTCAGCGCGACGTTGTTTTCCCACCCACCCGCCGCACGCTCTACGAGCGCCACCGTTATTCACCAGCGATTCGCTCGAACGGTTTCCTGTTCGTCTCCGGGCAAGTCGGCAGCACCGAAGACGGCACGCCCGAGCCGGACCTGAAGAATCAGGTGCGTCAGGCGTTCCATAACCTCAATGCGATCCTTGATGAGGCCGGCGCCAGCTTCCAGGATATGGTCGACGTGACGATTTTCATCGTTGATCCACAGTCGAAATTCGAAACGATCTGGAACGTCGTGCTGGCCGAATTCTGGGGTGATGCACCGCACCCAACGGTGACTGCCGTGGGCGTGACCTGGCTGTACGGGTTCGATTTCGAGATCAAGGTGATCGCCCGGTTGCCCGAGGCTGCCTGATCGATTTACAGCACGGTCCGGCGGCTGAAAATATCCGGACATAGCCGACCAGTTGCCAAGGCCTGCCGCGTCTGGTTGCATAGCCATCCTCAATCACGGACTCACCTGAGGCATCCGATCGTTCCCACGCTCTGCGTGGGAATGCAGCCCGTGACGCTCCGCGTCACTGGACGCAGAGCGTCCCTTGAGGCATTCCCACGCGGAGCATGGGAACGATCGCATCTTTTTATCTTCAACAAAAAGGCCCCGGAGCTTTCAGTCCGGGGCCGAGCGCCTGACCAAGGCGCTGGCCTTTGTGCGTGTGAATACGTATAACCTCGCCGACTCGTCTACCCTGAGTGTGCGCCACACGCCGCGACTTCAGCCTTTTGGACGCTTACGCAACGGAGAATTTCATGCTCAAACGAACCCTGGCATTGACCGCGGGCCTGGCCCTGTCTGTTTCTGCGCTGATGGCGCAGGCCGCCGATGTATTGCGCGTCAGCGCCATTCCCGACGAAGCGCCGACCGAACTGCTGCGCAAGTTCGAACCGCTGGGCGCGTATCTGGAACAGCAACTGGGCATGAAAGTGCAGTTCGTGCCGGTGGCCGACTATCCGGCCGTGGTTGAAGCCCTCGCCACCGATCGCCTCGACATGGCCTGGCTGGGCGGTTTCACCTTTGTTCAGGCACGTCTGAAGACCGACGAGACCACGCCGGTGATTCCGCTGGTACAGCGTGAGCAGGATGCGCAGTTCACCAGTAAATTCATCACCGCCGACCCGAACGTCAAAAGCCTCGCTGACCTCAAGGGCAAGACCTTCGCCTTCGGTTCGGTGTCGTCGACCTCCGGCAGCCTGATGCCGCGTTATTTCATGCTGAAAAACGACGGCATCAAGCCTGAAGCGTATTTCAGCCGGGTCGCCTATTCCGGCGCCCACGACGCCACCGTCGCCTGGGTGCAAGCCGGCAAGGTCGACGCCGGTGTGCTGAACGCCAGCGTCTGGCAGAAGCTCGTGGATGCCGGCAAGGTCGACACCAACAAGGTCAAAGTCTTCGCTACCACGCCAACTTACTTCGATTACAACTGGACCGTGCGCGGCACCCTTGATCCGGCCCTCGCGGCGAAAATCAAGAAAGCGTTCCTTGATCTCGACCCGGCCAAGCCTGAGCAAAAGAAAATCCTCGATCTGCAGGCCGCCAGCCGCTTCATCGACACCAAGCCCGAAAACTACAAGGGCATCGAGGAAGCCGCCCGCGCCGCCGAACTGTTGAAATGACCCTACGCCTTAACCAGGGCAGCCTGCGCCATGCCAATGGCGTCGATGCCCTTCGTTCTGTCGATGTACAGATTGCCGCGGGCGAACAGGTCGCGATCATCGGCCCGTCCGGCGCCGGTAAATCGAGCCTGCTCAACCTGCTGGCCACCGCACTGCGGCCCAGCAGCGGTGACATCGAAGTGCTCGGCGAACGCGCCTGGCACTTGTCCGCCCGCCAGCGCCAACGCCTGCGCGCGCGGATCGGCCTGGTGCATCAGGCGCCGCCGCTGCCGCCGCGTCAGCGGGTGGTCACAGCGGTACTGGCCGGCAGGCTCGGCCAATGGAGTCTGGGTAAAAGTCTGCTGAACCTGTTGCATCCGCTGGATGTGGCCGGTGCGCGCGCGGCATTGGCGCGGCTGGATCTGGGCGACAAGCTGTTCGCGCATTGCCAGCAATTGTCTGGCGGCCAGTTGCAGCGCGTCGGCATCGCCCGCGTGCTGTATCAGGCGCCGGAGGTGCTACTGGCCGACGAGCCAGTGTCGGCGATGGACCCGGTAATGGCCGGGCATACATTGTCGGTGCTGTCACGGCATGCCCGCGAGCATAACGTTACGCTGGTGGCGAGCCTGCACGCGGTGGACCTGGCGCTGTCCCATTTCCCGCGGATCATCGGTCTGCGTGACGGACAGATCCTGTTCGACAGCCCTTCGGCGGATGTCAGCCACGACATGCTCGACGCGCTGTACGCCAACGAAAAGCTGCAATCGCCGACTGCGGCGGTGGCGCCGCTGACGGTGCAGATTCCACGATGCTGAAGACCGATTCACGCGACCCGGCGGCCTGGCCGCGATTGCTGCTGACGCTGTTGGCGATTGCCGTGCTGTGGCCGGGCATTCATTTGAGCGAGCTGAATCTCGGCGTGTTGCTGCCCGACAGCCAGAACGAAATGGGCCGTTTTGTGGCGCAGTTCTGGCCGCCGGCGCATGACGCCGCTTTCATGCAGATTTTACTGACCGCGACCCTGCAAACCCTGGCCATTGCCACGGCAGGCATGGCCCTGGCGTTGCTGCTGGCGGTGCCGGCCAGCCTGATCGCCAGCCGCGCGTTGTCGCTGTCGGCGGCATCACGGGGCGGCGTACCGAGTCGCTGGGGACGGTTGTTGCGCTGGCCGGTGCGCGGCTTGCTGATTTTTCTGCGCAGCGTGCCGGAAATCGTCTGGGCGTTGCTGTTCGTGCGGGCGGTCGGCCTCGGCCCGGCAGCGGGCGTGTTGGCGATTGCCATCACTTACAGCGGCATGCTCGGCAAGGTCTACGCGGAGATTTTCGAGTCCACCGACCAGCGCCTCGCCCACGCCTTAATCCAAGTCGGTAGCGGTCGACTGCAGGCGTTCGCCTACGGCACGCTGCCCAATGTCGCGGCGGAACTGTTGTCCTACAGCGTCTACCGCTGGGAATGCGCGATCCGCGCTTCGGTGGTGATGGGCTTTGTTGGCGCCGGAGGATTGGGTCAGCAGATCGACTTGTCGATCCGCATGTTCGCTGGAGGCGAAGTGGCGAGCATGCTGCTGATGTTTCTGCTGCTGGTGCTGCTGGCTGATCAGTTCAGCCGCCTGCTGCGCTGGAGGCTGGCATGAATCGCCTGATCAACCTGCTGCTGATCACCGCGATCGGCATCGCGGTCGTTGCTTCGTTCAGCTATCTGGGGCTGAACCTCGGCGAACTGGGCAGCGCTGCCAGTCTCAAGCAGATGGGCGCTTATGTGCAGCGCTTTCTCAGCCCGGACCTGAGCGCGGACTATCTCAAAGCAATCCTCCACGGTTCGCTGGAAACCCTGGCCATGTCGGCGCTCGGCACGTTGCTCGCTGCGGTGTTTGGCATCGCCCTGGCGCTGCCCGCCGCCGGGCGTTTCGGCTGGCCGCTGCAAAGCCTTTCGCGCCTGCTGCTTAACGGTCTGCGGGCGATTCCGGAACTGGTCTGGGCGGCGCTGATGGTGTTGGCGGCCGGCCTTGGGCCCAACGCCGGCACCCTCGCCCTCGCCTTGCACACCACCGGCGTGCTGGGTCGGCTGTTCGCCGAAGCGCTGGAGAACACCCCGCCGCAACCGGCCGAGGCCATTCGTTTGCAGGGCGGCAATCCGCTGCTCGCGTTCTGCTATGGCACCCTGCCGAACCTTGCGCCGCAACTGCTCGCGTACATGCTGTATCGCTGGGAAAACAACATCCGCATGGCCAGCGTGCTGGGGTTTGTCGGCGCCGGCGGGCTGGGGCAGATGCTCTATGTCAGCCTCAGTCTGTTTCAGGAAGCCCAGGCCAGTACGGTGATTCTGGCGATGCTGGTGCTGGTGTTTCTGGTCGACTGGTTGAGTGCGTGGAGCCGCCAGCGTTGGGTCAAGGCCTAGGGTTTACAGGCAGCTCAGTGGATATCTGGCAAAAGCTGATTATGCTTGAGGAAACCTCGCCGCCCGGCGAGGCGGTCAGACTGTGCACGCGACACGCGACAGCAAGGGCGATATTTGCCACAAGGCCAGAGTGAACAAGCAGTAACGGGGGACTCCGGCCTACAACAATAAGCACAACGGAGAACACCCATGGCCTCAATCGACACAGCATCCACCGGCAGTCCACCGCGCAGCGGCGGCATCACCAAGGAAGAGCGCAAGGTTATCTTCGCGTCCTCGTTGGGCACGGTTTTCGAGTGGTACGACTTTTACCTCTACGGCTCACTGGCGGCGATCATCGCCAAGCACTTCTTTGCCGGCGTCAACGAAACCACCGCATTCATCTTTGCCCTGCTCGCCTTTGCGGCGGGCTTTGCGGTGCGGCCGTTCGGCGCGATCGTGTTCGGCCGGCTCGGCGACATGATCGGGCGCAAACACACCTTTCTGATCACCATCGTGATCATGGGCGTGTCCACCGCCATCGTCGGCTTGCTGCCCAGTTACGCGACCATTGGCGTCGCTGCCCCGGTGATCCTGATCATCCTGCGCTTGCTGCAGGGGCTGGCGCTGGGTGGCGAGTATGGCGGCGCGGCGACTTATGTAGCCGAGCACGCGCCACGCAACAAGCGCGGCTTTTTCACTTCGTGGATTCAAACCACCGCCACGCTCGGGCTGTTTCTGTCGTTGCTGGTGATCCTGGCCTGCCGTACCGCGCTGGGCACTGAAGCGTTCGAAGCATGGGGCTGGCGGATTCCGTTTCTGCTGTCGATCCTGCTGCTGATCGTCTCGGTGTACATTCGCCTGCAACTGAGCGAGTCGCCGGTGTTTCAGAAAATGAAGGCCGAAGGCAAGGCGTCGAAAGCGCCGCTGACCGAATCCTTCGCCCGCTGGGACAACCTCAAAGTGGTGATCATGTCGCTGCTCGGCGGCACGGCCGGGCAAGCCGTGGTCTGGTACACCGGGCAGTTCTACGCGTTGTTCTTCCTGTTGCAGACGTTGAAGATCGATGCGCAGACCGCCAACCTGCTGATCGCCGGCTCACTGATCATCGGCACGCCGTTCTTTGTGATTTTCGGCAGCCTCTCCGATCGCATCGGGCGTAAACCGATCGTCATGGCCGGCTGTATTCTGGCGGCGCTGACCTACTTTCCGATCTTTCATGCGCTGACCCAATACGGCAATCCCGATGTGTTCGTTGCGCAGGAGAAAAACCCGGTCAAGGTAATCGCCAACGCTGACCAGTGCTCGTTCCAGTTCGACCCGGTGGGCAAGGCGCGCTTCACCAGTTCCTGCGATCTGGCGAAGACCTTGTTGGCCAAACGGGCGATTCCCTATGAAAACGTCGAGGCAGAACCGGGCATCGTCGCGCAGGTGCGCATCGGTGATAAGGTCATCGAAAGTTTCGAAGGCAGCGCCCTGCCCGCCGCCGACTTCAAGGCCCGCAACGACGCCTTCGCCGCCAACCTCGCCGCCGCGCTGAAGGAAGCCGGATACCCGGAAAAAGCCGATCCGGCGAAGATCAACTACCCGATGGTGTTGTTGTTGCTGACCATCCTGGTGATCTACGTGACCATGGTTTACGGGCCGATTGCGGCGTGGCTGGTCGAACTGTTCCCGACGCGCATCCGCTACACCTCGATGTCGCTGCCCTATCACATCGGCAACGGCTGGTTCGGCGGCTTCCTGCCGACAGTGGCCTTCGCGATGGTCGCGGCCACCGGGGATATCTATTACGGCCTGTGGTACCCGATCGTCATCGCCGTGATGACGGCGATTCTCGGCACGTTCTTCCTGCCGGAAACCAAGGACCGCGACATTCTCAAGGACTGATCGGCGACACGGCGCCCGCTGGCAACGAGCGGGCGCCCTTCGCGATCAACCGGCCGAAAAATATCGAACCCGCCGCTTTGTGATCCCTCCAATGGTTACACCAATGGAGGTCATCATCATGAACAGCAACGACAACGACAAAACCCCGAACGGCCCGCCTACCGACACGTCCGGCAAACCGGTGAATGTTGTGGAGCGTGCGCTTGAGGATCGCGATGAAACCACCGAGGGCGTGGACAAGGTCATTACTCCGTCGTCGACTCGTGTGAAGGAGCAGGATGCCGAGGAATTGCAGCGCAAGGTGGATGAGATCGAGCGCAAGGTGGCGGATGGCAACTGAGGGGGGTTGTCAGTTGTAGCCCGTTTTTTCCCAAGGTGATGAGGGAGAATGTGCTCGGCGCTGAATGTTCTTCGGATTCGAGACCGTTTGCCCTCACCCTAGCCCTCTCCCGGAGGGAGAGGGAACTGATTGGGGGATATTCAGGCGTTGCGCTAGCCTGAACGATTCGCTTTGAATCCATAATCCACTCGGTTCTTCAGGTCGATGTATGACAGAAGACACCGCGGTCAGTCCCCTCTCCCTCTGGGAGAGGGCTAGGGTGAGGGCTGTTGCAGGCTCAACGCATTACCCAAGGCAGCCCCACCCGCGGTGTTATCAAAAATGCACCAGGTCTCCACACCTTGCGCCGCCTCGGCCTGCAACCTCTTCCCCAGCACCTGCAGAAAATCCGCCGAATAATCGCTGAAGTAAATCCGCGGCGATCCATGCAAGCGCCAATACCGCACGCCCGCCCAACCTCGCGGTTCGCTGTCCGTGCTGATGCGCGAAGGATCCACCGCGGCCTGAGCGATTCGATAGCTGACCAACATCGGCTCAGCCGAAACCCAGGTTTCATGACGCGGCTCCAGCACCACAGCGCCATCGAAACGCTCACGCAAAGCACGGAAAAATCCTTGTGCCCCAACCGCATCAAACCCCAGCGACGGCGGCAACTGCACCAGCAGACACCCCAATCGATCCCCCAATCCACCGCACTGCGCAAGGAATTCATCAAGCAGCGCTTCACAGTCAAGCAAACGCCGCTCATGGGTAATCTGTTTGGGTATTTTCACCGAAAAGCGAAAGCCGTCCGCCACCGAATCCGCCCAGCGCTCATAGGTCTGACGTCGATGCGGACGGTAGAACGAGCTGTTGATCTCCACCGCATTGAGCCGCGCCGCGTAGCGCTGCAAATGCGTGCCGAGCGAAGGAAATTGCGGCCAGTACTCACGACCCAGGTTCCAGCCGGCACAGCCGATCAACAGCTTCGCTTGACGCTCATCGCTGCTCATTTCTTGCCTGGCAACACCGCACCGAGGACTTGCTTGGCGGTTTGCACAATTACGCCGGCCTCGTCCGGGTCGCCTTTGAGCAGCGTGGTCGCGAACTTTTTTGCTTGCTCCAGCTTGATGTGCGGCGGCAGCGGCGGCACGTTCGGGTCGGTCTTGAATTCAATCAGCACCGGCACATCCGAGGCCAGCGCCTGCTCCCACGCGGCGGCAACATCTTCTTCGCGCTCGACATAAATGCCCTTGAGACCAATCGAAATGGCGAACAGGTGATACGGCACGTCGGGAATGCTTTGCGAGGCTTCGAACTTCGGATCGCCCTCCATCACACGCTGCTCCCAAGTCACCTGATTGAGGTCTTCATTGTTGAACACCGCGCAGATCCATTTCGGGCTCGCCCATTGGCGCCAATATTTGGCGACGGTGATCAGCTCGGCCATGTTGTTCATCTGCATCGCGCCATCGCCAACCAGCGCGATGACCGAACGCTCGGGGTAAGCGAACTTGGCGGCAATCGCGTAGGGCACAGCGGCGCCCATCGACGCGAGGCCACCGGACAGCGAGCATTTCATGCCGCGGCGGGTTTTCAGATCGCGTGCGTACCAGTTGGCGCACGAGCCGGAATCGCTGGTGATGATCGCCTGCTCCGGCAAGCGTGGTGAAAGCTCATAGACCACGCGTTGCGGGTTGATCGGATTGGCTTTGGCCATGGCGCGCTTTTCCAGGGTTTTCTCCCAGGTGCCGCGCCAGCCTTCAATTTTTTTGCGCCATTTGCTCGCGTCTTTTTTCTCCAGCAGCGGCAACAGCGCGGCGAGGGTTTCCGCTGCGTCGCCGACCAGATTGACCTCCATCGGGTAGCGCAGACTGAGCATGTCGGGTTGCAGATCGATCTGCACGCCACGGGCCTGGCCCTCTTTGGGCAGGAATTCCGAATAAGGGAAACCTGAACCGATCATCAGCAAGGTGTCGCATTCGCTCATCAGCTTGTAGCTCGGTTCGGTGCCGAGCAGGCCGATGCTGCCGGTGACCCACGGCAACTCGTCGGGCAACACGGCTTTGCCAAGCAACGCCTTGGCCACCCCGGCGCCGAGTTTTTCCGCCACGGCAATCACCTCATCGGTCGCCTGCAACGCCCCGGCACCGACCAGAATGGCAACTTTCTCGCCTGCATTCAGCACTTCGGCGGCGCGCTGCAGATCCGCCTCGTAAGGCAGCACTTTCGGCTTGCTGTAACCGACGCCCGAATGCGCCGTGCCATGGGCCCTGGCAGGTGCTTCGTAGGGCAGGTCCTGCAAATCATTGGGCAGGATGATCGCCGTCACCCGCCGCTCACCAACGGCGGTGCGCACCGCGCGATCAAGCAGATGGCGCACCTGCGCCGGTGCCGAGGCCTGTTGCACGAACGCGCCGGCAACATCCTTGAACATCGACACCAGATCAAGCTCCTGCTGATAGTGACTGCCCAACGCCGTGCGCGCCTGCTGACCGACAATGGCCAGCACCGGCATGTGGTCCATTCGCGCATCGTACAGACCGGTGATCAGGTGCGAAGCGCCGGGGCCGGACGTGGCGATGCACACGCCCAGCTCACCGGTGAATTTGGCATGGGCCGAAGCCATGAACGCGGCCATTTCCTCATGCCGCGCCTGAACGAATTCGATCTTGCCCTGCGCCCGGCTCAGCGCGCCGAACACGCCGTTGATGCCGTCGCCCGGGTAGCCAAAAATGCGCGTCACGCCCCATTCACTGAGCCGCTCGACCAGAAAATCTCCCACAGTCATCGTCATCTTGATCCTCGCCTTTCACCGTTTACAGGGTGCATTTGCGACGCGGCACGCGCCGGCAGGTGTATGGGTCTGGACCATCGGCCGGACGGCGAAGTTTCGATGAATTTGCGCGGTCGAGCGCTTTTCCAGCGCCTTCGCATGACGCGTCGGTGCGCCATTTGTCAGCCGCTGGACGAGTTTTTCTGAGGCGTTTGCCCTCCCCTGCGGTCGACTGCACAACGACCGCCGGAGGACGAATGATGACTGAAGTCACTAGCTTTTTGCTCGAGCGTAACGACTGGGTACCGAACAATCCGCAGTTACCGGTGCTGGTGTATTCCAGCGCAATTGCCCTCGAAGGCGACGACCCGGCCGCGCTGTTCGAACAGGCCTTTCGCGCTAATGGCTGGCCGCCGCAGTTTCGCTACCACGTTTACGATTTCCACCATTACCACACCCAGGGCCACGAAGTGCTGGGCGTCGCCCAGGGTGATGCGCGGCTGATGCTCGGCGGGCCCGGTGGACGCGAGGTGCAAGTCAGTGCGGGAGATGTGTTGCTGCTGCCGGTCGGCACTGGCCATTGCAGCCTGGAATCCAGCCCCGACTTTCTCGTGGTCGGCGCATATCCACCCGGGCAGCAAGGCGATATTTGCACTGAAGCGCCGAATGCCGAGCAACTCAAGCATCTCGCCAATGTGGAATTTCCGCGGCAAGACCCGGTGCAGGGCGAGCAAGGCGCGCTGTGGCAGCACTGGGCCAGATAACGCTCAGCGATGCGGATGCACGGTCAGTGCGACGAGCCTGCTCACTACTGGCCGAACCACCAGAATGCACAGGAAAGCCACCGGCATCGCCAGTTTATAGGCATGCAACGCATTACTCAGGTAATCGTTATCAATGCCGGCGTTCGCCGCGGTGATCACCAGCGACATGAGAAAGGCCATGATCGTCGCCATGTACAACGCGAACACGTACGGCGTGGCTCGCGACGAGAGCTTGCGGCGGCTGGATATGGCGGTTTCTGTGGCTTCACTCATAAGGCTTTTATCCGTGGGTGTTGGCAGGGAGCCCGCACCTTAGCAACGCCGCGGCCGCTCAACTAGACGGCCAGTTGCAGGTACTTTATAAAGCAGAACTTACGAATCCCCGATGCGCGGCCCCCTTAATGAATGTGTTAGCGGCGATTGCCAGTTTTATCAAAGTGGTGGAATCCGGCTCGATTGCCGGTGCTGCGAAATCCCTGGGGGTCAGCGCCGCAGCGGTGAGTCAGACACTCAATCGTCTGGAAGCGCATCTGGGTGTGCGCCTCTTGCAACGCACCACGCGGAGCATGGCGCTGACCGAAAACGGTGCGGTGTATTACGAAAAAGTCAGGCAGATCACGGCGGATCTGGAGTCTGCGCAGAGTTTGATCTGCGGCGATCAGGAAGAACTCAAAGGACGTCTGGTCATCGCGTCCACCGCCGCGTTCGGTCGCCACGTGCTCGCGGGCCTGATCGCTGGATTCGCCGCGCAACACCCTCGCCTGCAGATCGAGCTGTCGACCACCGACGGCAAGATCAACCATATCCAGGACGGCATCGATCTGAGCCTGCGCATCCGCCCGCAACTTGAAGACGGTATCGTTGCGCGCAAGCTGGTCTCACTGCCCTTCATTCTTTGCGCCGCGCCGGCCTATCTTGCGCGCGCCGGCTGGCCGCAATCGCCCGATGACTTGCAACATCATGCCTGCCTGGCCTTTCGTTATCCGCTGGACGGGCGCTTCTTGCGCTGGGGTTTTGTCCGTGACGGTCAGCGTTACGATGCGCCGATCCGGGCCAGTGCGATCAGCGACGATATCGATGCGCTGACGCAAATGGCCCTGCATGGCGCGGGTATCACCCGTCTGGCCGAGTTTGTCGCCGCGCCGTATCTGGCCAGCGGCCAATTGCTGCCGTTGTTCAACAACCCGCACAGCGCAGTGACCGAGCCTATGGATATCTACGCCTGCGTGCAGGAACGTGCGGCGATGACACCCAAGGTGCGTGCCTTCCTGGCGTACCTGACACAGCAACTCGCCGCACGCTGGCCGATGGATGAGTCAGCTGCCAGCAACTAACTCTGGCATGCGCCGGAAATTTTCCTTACGGTGATGACCTACTTTCAGCCTGCCCACGATGAGGTCCGATTCATGAGCAATGCGCCTTACGTTCCGCCCAAAGTCTGGAAACACGAAGCCCCGTCCGGCGGCCACTTCGCCAGTATCAACCGCCCGATCGCCGGGCCGACTCACGACAAGACCCTGCCGGTCGGCAAGCATCCCCTGCAGCTGTATTCGCTGGCCACGCCCAACGGTGTGAAAGTCACCATCCTGCTTGAGGAACTGCTGGCGCTTGGGCATGCCGGCGCCGAGTACGACGCGTGGCTGATCCGCATCGGCGAAGGCGATCAGTTCTCCAGCGGATTTGTCGAGGTCAACCCGAATTCGAAAATCCCGGCGTTGCTTGATCGCAGCGTCGAACCGCCGATCCGCGTGTTCGAATCCGGCTCGATCCTGCTGTACCTGGCAGAGAAATTCGGCGCATTCCTGCCCAAAGACCCGGCCGGGCGCACCGAAACGCTCAACTGGCTGTTCTGGCAAATGGGCTCGGCGCCTTATCTGGGCGGTGGCTTTGGGCATTTCTACGCGTATGCGCCGGAAAAACTGGAATACCCGATCAACCGCTTCACCATGGAGGCCAAGCGGCAACTGGACGTGCTCAACCAGCGTCTTGCCGAAAACGCCTACCTGGCCGGCGACGAGTACAGCATTGCCGACATCGCGGTGTGGCCGTGGTATGGGCAGCTGGTGCGCAACAACGTCTACTCCGCCGCCGAATTCCTCGCCGCGCACGAATACACCCACGTGCAGCGCTGGGCCGAAGACATCGCCCAACGCCCGGCAGTCATGCGCGGCCAGCGGGTCAATCGCACCTGGGGCGATGAAGCCAGCCAAGTACCGGAACGCCATAGCGCAGATGATCTGAACTGAAACCGGCATTGTTACAGGCTGACCGCGTTCCGGCTGAAAGAACGCGGTCAAACTGTAGGAGCTTGCCTGCAAGCGATAGCGGTTGAAGATCAACATCTCATCGACTGGATGAAAGTCACCGCCACCTGGAAATAGGTGCAGCCTGAAAATCAAAAGCCCCTCACCCTAGCCCTCTCCCAGAGGGAGAGGGAACTGACCGTGGTGGATGCGAAAGCTACGCCGGCCTGAAATACCGAGTCGAATGCAAATTCCGAAACCAACCAAAATCGGCTCCCTCTCCCTCGGGAGAGGGTTGGGGTGAGGGGCGAATCCACCACAAATCCCAAGCCATGCGACGCTTCTAACCACTCAACAATGAGCGTTAGCTCGCGTGCTCTTGATCTTGATCTTGCGTCACCGGCGACATCGGAAGGCTGAGTGGAGGGATTGATCCGGGCGTGGGAGCGCAGCGACCGTCTGGCGCAGCCAGACACAGCGGAAGGAGGTGCAGCGCAGCAAACCGTAGCCGCTGCGCCCGGATCGATCCCGGAGCGAAGGAACCCGAGCCTGCGAGGGCCGTACGCAGGAGCAAGCGTTTTGGGTTACCTTTTTGGCGTTTGAAAAAGGTGACCCGCCGTAAGGGCGGAACCCTAAGCCGCCGTTACCGCAGCAACGGATATGTACCCACATCAAAAAGTGAGAAAAGTCCGCAACCGTTCCCAAGTCAATAACAAGGGCACCCCGGAACCGTCCGCAGCGCCCTGTTTTCGCTACCGGCTATTAGTCATCAACCGCAATCCACGATAGTCTCCCAGCGAATTCCTCAAGAAGCACCGCACCATGACCAACCCGGCATTTGCCCCCGACATCGAAGCCATCAACCGCATTGACGCGGTGCCGGTGATCCTGAGCATGGTCAAACACCTCACCGGCATGCGCTTTGCCGCAGTGGCCCGGGTAACCGAACGTAACTGGGTGGCCTGCGCTGTAGACGATTCAATCGACTTCGGCCTGCTGCCGGGCGGTGAACTGGTACTCGAATCGACCATTTGCCATGAAATCCGCCAACACCAGCAACCGGTGATCTTCGGCCACGCCAGTGCGCACCCGATTTTCTCCGTGCACCACACGCCGAAGACCTACGGGCTGGAAAGCTACATTTCCATCCCGATCATCCAGGCCAACGGCGACTTCTTCGGCACCCTTTGCGCGATCGACTCGGTACCGGCGAACCTCGACGAACCGGCGATCGCCAAGACCCTCACCCTCTTCGCTCAATTGATCGCCATGAGCCTGGACACCCAGAGCCGTCTGGAAGCGACCACCGTCGAACTGAGCAACGCCAACGAACTCGGGCGCCTGCGCGAACAATTCATCGCCGTGCTGGGCCATGACCTGCGCACCCCGCTGAGCGCCGTGCGCATGAGCGCCGATCTGCTGCACAGCAAAACCGAGGACAAGCGCTCGCTGAACCTGATCGCGGCGATTCGCAACAGCTCAGTGCGCATGGGTGTGTTGATCGAGAACATCCTCGACTTCGCCCGCGGTCGCCTCGGCAATGGTATCCCCGTGCAGCGCAAGTTCGTGCACGACCTGGAGCAAGTGCTGCAACTGAGCATTGCCGAAGCGCAGGCGGCCTATCCGCAGGCAACCTTCGTTCATGATCTGAATGTACCGACGGGGGTCTACTGCGACGCGCTGCGCATCAGTCAATTGCTCTCCAACCTGCTGAGCAACGCCGCCACCCATGGCTCGAACAGCGTACCGATTGTGCTCAAGGCCTGCGCCGAACACGACGAGATCGTCATCACCCTGACCAACCACGGCACCCCGATCCCGGCGCAACTGCTGCCGCGGCTGTTCGAACCGTTCACCCGCGCCGAAGCCGAGCAGAGCCGCGAAGGTCTGGGCCTGGGCCTGTACATCGCCGCACAGATAGCCAGAGCGCACAACGGCACCTTGCACGTGACGTCAGACGCCGAAGCGGGAACCTGCTTCACCGCAAGATTCCCGGCCCGCCTCCATCCCTCACCCTAGCCCTCTCCAAAAGTTAGAGGGAACTGACCGCGGTGGATGGACGAGATACGCCGACGTGAAATACCGGGTTGAATGCAGACTTGAAAGCAAAATCAAAAGCCCCTCACCCTAGCCCTCTCCCGAAGGGAGAGGGAACTGACCGCGGTGGATGGACGAGATACACCGACGTGAAATACCGGGTCGAATGCACACTTGAAAGCAAAATCAAAAGCCCCTCACCCTAACCCTCTCCCGGAGGGAGAGGGGACTGACCGCGGTGGATGCGAGAAATACGCCGGCCTGGGATATCGAGTCGTATGCGATTTCGAAGCCAACATAGATCGGCTCCCTCTCCCTCGGGAGAGGGCTGGGGTGAGGGGCGAATCCACCACAAATCCAAAGCCAACCACCCGCTTCTAACCACTCATTACAATGAGCGAAGCTCGAGTGCCCTTGATCTTGCCTAACCAGCGACATCGGAAGGCTGAGTGCAGGGATTGATCCGGGCGTGGGAGCGCAGCGACCGTCTGGCGCAGCCAGACACAGCGGACGTAGGTGCAGCGAAGCAAACCGTAGCCGCTGCGCCCGGATCGATCCCGGAGCGAAGGAACCCGAGCCTGCGAGGGCCGAACGCAGGAGCAAAGCCTTTTCGGTTACCTTTTCGGCGTCTGGAAAAGGTGACTCGCCGTAAGGGCGAAACCGCCAGACGCATCACCCGAAGAAACGGATATGCCCCCAAAACAACCCGAGCATGGTCGGCCCCAAGGCCGCCAAGAAACAAAAAAAACCCCACAACCAAAAAGGCGTGGGGCAAAGGAATTGGTTGGTTGCGGCCAACCAAAGGAGCTCAGCCAAATCAAAAAATCAGATGCAATCCTGCGCCGCCCGCTCAAAACTCGACGGCAGCAAATTCGACGCCAGCAAATGCCGCTCATAGATGAACACCTTGCCGCCATTTCCCGCCTTGTAAGCCTCAAGCACGTTGTCCGCGGAAATCTTGCTCGGCACCACAATCCGATAACTGCGCTGGGTCTGCGAAACCATCGGGTTCAGCGCACTGCCCTGCAACTTCGGCACCACACACTCGGCGTACTGCGCCGGAGTCTTGCTGGTCTGCAAGGTCAGGCTGGGATTGTTCGGCGCCGAAGCGCAGCCGGCGAGCAACAAGGAAGCGACCGCCATGGCAGGAACGATTAAAAGACGCATCGGGGTAATCCTGAAAATAAAAGTCCGGTTCAACCGGCAACGGTCCAGCCTCACGGAGCCGCCGTCGCCATTCATGTTTTGGGAAATCAGCTCGACGCCACCAGCGCCTTGAGCGATACATCGAATTGCTTCAAGGCGTCGAATTGCAGGTCGCGCTGTTTATCGATCTGCGCCGCAATTGCCGGGGCTGCCTGGTCATGCACCCAGACCGAAGGCAACTGTTTTTCCACCGCACCTTCAGCCTTGCCGATGTACTGCAGATCAGCGTCGTAGAAGCGTGCGGTAAACCGCGCTTCGACCAGGCTGTTACGCTGGGTCAACAAACGGTTGAAGGTGTCGAGCTTGACCACCACGTCCGGATGCGCCTGGACCAAGGCATCGAGATTGTCGTACACCGTCACCGAGAGAAACTGCTGTTGCAGCGAACTCACCAGCCAGTCGATGGCCAGCTCCGGATCGGAACTGCCGACAAAGGCCTCACGAATCCGCGAATCCAGCGCATCTTTCGCGCCGTTGGCCGCCATGTCGTGGTAACGCTCGAGGTATTGCAGGTTGTCCAGCGTGTTGGCGCTGAGCAACACACCGACCGTTTGCGAAGGCTGCAAGGTCGCGCTGCTGCCACCCAGGCTCTGGAAGTGGCACGCCCCGGCGTCGGCTGCGTAGGTCGGTGCGGTAAACATCGCACCCGCTGTCAGCAGGGCGAGCAAAGCCAGTCGGGGCAGAATGTTCATCGCGCAATTTCCTTGAGCGGCGTGGTCGATGGAAGCGATTTTCCGCCGATTGCCGACAAAGCAGAACTTGCGTTTCTTGATGGTCACTATTACTTCTAGCAATAGTTGCGTGCGCTAAGACTGCGAGACACTCCAATACAACGACAAAGACCCGTGAGGTTTGCCTTGAGAACGTTTGACCTGATCCGTGACGCCGTTTTGCCCGAATACCGCGACCGCGTGGCCGAGTATCTGGTGCAGTACGAGAGTGTTTTGCTGGACGAAAACCGTCGTGATCCAGAACTGATCAAAGACACCGCCAACCAATTGCGCGGTTACCTGCGCGGGCTCAACACCACGCGCGTGTTGGGTATGGCGTATTGGGAAGAGCTGGACCGCCGCGTGGTCGACACCTGGCTCGCGCCCGCGCCATGACCGTCTAGACTTGCCGGGCGTTGTCCCGTCAGTCGAACCGGAGGTGCTTCATGAGCAACAGCGAACCCACAACTTTCAATGGCTGGGCTGCGACCGCCGCCGGCGCCCCGCTCGAGCCTTACAGCTATGACCCCGGCCCCCTCGGCGAGGAAGACGTCGAAGTGGCGGTGGAATATTGCGGAGTCTGCCACTCCGACCAGTCGCTGATCGATAACGATTGGGGCATCAGCCGCTACCCGTTCGTGCCCGGCCACGAAGCCGTCGGCAAAATCGTGCGCATGGGCGCGCAAGTTCGCGGCCTGCAGCTCGGCCAGCGTGTCGGTATCGGTTGGTATAAGGGCAGCTGCATGCATTGCTCATCGTGCATGTCCGGCTCGCAGCAACTGTGCGGCAGCGCGCAACCGACCATCATCGGCAGCAACGGCGGCTTCGCCGATCGCCTGCGTGCGCACTGGGCCTGGGCGGTTGCGGTGCCGGACAGCCTCGATCCGGCGCTGGTCGGGCCGTTGTTTTGTGCCGGTTCCACAGTGTTCAATCCGTTGCTGCAGTTCGGCGTGAAACCGACCGACCGGGTTGGCGTTGTCGGCATTGGCGGGCTGGGGCATCTGGCGCTGCGCTTTCTCAACGCGTGGGGCTGCGACGTCACCGCATTCACTTCGTCGTTGAACAAACAGGACGAGGCCAAGCGGCTCGGCGCGCACAAGGTGGTTGCCTCGACCGACAGCAACGCGTTGAAGGCGATTGCCGGCAGCCTGGACTTTCTGCTGATCAGCGCCAACGCCGACCTCGACTGGCCGGCGATGCTGGCGACGCTACGCGCCAATGGCCGCCTGCACTTCGTCGGCATCGTACCCAGCGCGATTCCGGTGCATGTGTTCGATCTTATTCCGCAGCAGAAGTCCCTGTCCGCCTCCCCCGTCGGTTCGCCGGGCACCATGGCGACCATGCTCGAGTTTTGCGCGCGGCACCAGATTCTGCCGCAGGTCGAGATGTTCCCGATGAGCAAGGTCAACGAGGCTGTCGATCACCTGCGCAGTGGCAAGGCGCGCTACCGCGTGGTGCTCGACGCCAGCCAATAAAACCACGGCGCGGCGGTGCACGCCGACCGCGCCCTCTGCGAAAAATCCGTCCGAACGCTTACAATCGCCGGCCCAACCGCCCAACCTGACAGGCCCGCCCGGAAATGCTGCTCGACCCGCCTACGATGCTCACCATCACCATCGCGCTTGCAGCCGCTGCCGCGCTGTACCTGGCGATCGAATGGCGCAGTATTCGTGAATCTTCGCTGCTGTTCTGGAGCGCCGGTTTCGCCACGATCAGCGTCGGCTCAACGCTCGCCCTGATGCGCAGCAGCGGCTTCCTGTGGCTAGGCATCTGGTTCGCCAACGGCTTGCTGGTGACCGCGCACTTCTTTTTCCTGCTCGGCGTGGCGCGTTTTACCCAGACACGGCTGTCGCCGGCCTGGTACCTGATTTTCCTGACCTGGCTGGTGATGCTGCTGTTGCCGGACGGGCCGTTGTGGTCGAAAGCCATGCTGGTCGCCAATTCGCTACTGGTGGCGATCCCGACGCTCAAGGCCAGTTCGCTGTTGCGCCCGCACGGCAAGTCGCTGAGTGTCGGCGCGGTGCAATTGCGGTTTGTGCTGCTCGGCCATGGCGCCTTCTACGTGGCCAAAGCGTTGACCGTGGTGATTCCTGGGACGTTGATTGATCTGGCAGCGTTTCGCGGCGAGATCATTCAGATTTCTCTGGTCGAAGGCGCAATGGCGATCATGTTGATTGCGTTGTCGATGACCGGCACTGAGCGCTACCGCCGCGAAAAGCAGATCGCCCGTCTCGCCGAGCGCGACCCGCTGACCGCCCTGTACAACCGCCGCGCCCTGGAAAAACGTGCGCCGCGCCTGCTGCAACAGGTTTCGCCGCAACAGCCCGGCGCCCTGCTATTGATCGACATCGACAATTTCAAACTGGTCAACGACCAGTACGGCCACACGGCCGGCGACCGTTTGCTGATAGCCCTGAGCGAAATGATCCTCGCGGCACTGCCGCGCAATGCGTTAACGGCAAGGCTCGGCGGCGACGAGTTCGTCATTCTGTTGAACAACGCCGCCAGTGAACGCATCGTCGAACTGGGCAACACCCTGCGCGATCAGTTTCAGACCATGGCGTCACAGGCCTTTGCCACGCCGGCCGCCGTCACCTTGAGCATCGGCGCTACCGCGTTCGACACGGCGCCGGCCAGTCTTGCCGCGCTGATCGAACAAGGCGACCTCGCCCTCTACGAATCCAAACGCGGCGGACGCAATCGCCTGCGTCTGACCGGGCTCACCATTCCAGGATAAAAAACCATGTCCAGCCTCGACACGCCCCTGCAAGATCTCGCTGCGCCCGAAGGCGTCTGCTATGGCTGCGGCGGCCGCAACCCGCACGGCCTGCACGTCAAAAGCCGCTGGCACGACGACGGCATCCACGTCATCGCCGAGCATTTGCCCGACGGCCAATATTGCGGCTGGCCAGATCTGGTCTACGGCGGCCTGATCGCCATGCTGATCGACTGCCACTCCAACTGGACGGCGATGGCCTACCACTACCGCGCAGAGAACCGCGAAGCCGGCAGCTTGCCACGCATCGACTGTGTCACCGGCAATCTGGGCATCAAATTCATCAAACCGACACCGATGGGCGTGCCGCTGATCTTGCGAGCCAGGGTTGAGGGTGATGTCGGGCGCAAGACGCGGGTGATTTGCGAGGTGCATGCAGGGCAAGTGCTGACGGCGGTGGGCGATTCTGTGTTTGTGCGGGTCGATACCGGGCAGTTGGCAGACGCGGCGCATGGGCGCTGAGTGCCGTCTATAGCCAAGCGCCACCCGTTGGCGGGCTGAGCTCCACAGCATGCTGCGTAAGTCGGCCTGCCAACGACACGCTCGTCAGTTGCTGGACCTGTCGAATTTGTCCGGATCTTCATCCTCAGGCAATTCTTCCACGGGCTTTTGCGGATTCGCGGTGGTATGCGAAGGGCTGTTCGGTTCGGGGTGGGTGGGGATCGGATCGAATCCGCCCTGCTCTTCACTGGGGAATTTGGGGTCGTTCATAAGGCACCTCGCCAAGAGTCAGTTTGGGGGACTCTGAATATTCGAGGTGCCATTGGCTATGGTCGTTCCGGTCAGTCAGTGACCGCCGGTCGGCCGCTTATTGGCCCGTCAGCGGTTGCCCGGCCAGTTGGGCGACGATCTGTTCCTTGACGATCACACGCTTCTCTTTGAGCTTTTTCAGCTCGTCGTCAGTGGGGGCGTCTGACTGGGCGTTCTCGGCCTCGACCACTGCCTTGTCGACATCGAAGTATTTATTCACCAACGAATCCAGCTTTGGATCCTCGGAGCGTTTTTGCTCGATCTCTTCCTTCTTGCAACCCAGGTCCTGATACAGATCATGTGAAACCGGCATGAAACACCTCCATCAATTGATCGACAATCAACGCGACCGATGCGCTGACTCGTTATCAGCATGGCCTCACCCGCAGGCGTCTGTCGACACCCTGTCAGACCAGCGGTTGCCGTTCGTCGCCCTGTCGTAAATGCGATAAAACCTTTGCCGTCTGCGCTCGCTCCATTGGATAACGCTCACAAAAACCTGCGTGGAGATACCCAATGGACGGATTCAACCTGCGTCATCTCGCTCTGGCTGTTGCCCTGTCTGCCGGCATGGGCAGCGCCTTTGCCGCGACCGACAATGACTTTGTCGATAACGCCGCCGCCGGTGGCATCGCTGAAATCGAAACCAGTCGCCTGGCTCTGGAAAAAAGCCAGTCCGCAGACATCAAAGCCTTCGCCAACCAGATGATCACTGATCACAGCAAGGCCAACGATGAGCTGGCGGCGATTGCCAAAGCCAACGACATCGAAGTTCCCGACACCACCACCCTGACCAAACAGGCCAAGGCAAAGATTCTCGACATGCGCGATGAATCCTTCGATGCGGCCTACGCCAACAATCAGGTCAAGGCTCACGAAGAAACCATCGAGCTGTTCAAGAAACAGGCAAACACCGTGACCGATGACAAGACCAAGGGTGCGACTGAACTGAAGGCTTTTGCGCAGAAAATGCTCCCTGCGCTGGAAAAACACCTGACCCATGCCAAAGAGCTGCAAGCCAAGCACCCGAGCAAATAAACGCCCGGGCGAGAAAAAGCCGCATCCATGGATGCGGCTTTTTTATGTTTGGTGTCTCGTCCTGAATAAGGTTTACACCTTCTGGCTTCTTATTAGGAAGGTGCAATGAATACGAGCGCAAAACGCAGTCAGCGCGATTACACGCTGACTTTTAAATTGTCGGTTGTCGACCAAGTAGAAAAAGGCGAGTTGAGTTATAAAGAGGCTCAGCGGCGTTATGGGATTCAAGGTCGGTC
>Ga0308159_1001907_pt1 | contig 26512 bp, 28 predicted proteins | sample PhyCR1_FD_201040 | JGI IMG/M metagenome (GOLD analysis project Ga0308159, IMG submission 201040) | Phyllosphere microbial communities from UC Gill Tract Community Farm, Albany, California, United States - DLSLC.R1 | ecosystem: Host-associated > Plants > Phyllosphere > Unclassified | place: USA...
CCATGTGGGGGCGGGCTTGCCCGCGAAGACGGCGGCACAGTCACCAACGATGACAACTGACAGATTGCCTTCGCGAGCAAGCCCGCTCCCACAGTTGGCAGGTGCTGCAGCAAAATTTCACGCCAATCTCGAAACCCCTGTGGGAGCGGGCTTGCCCGCGAAGACGGCGGCACAGTCACCAACGATGGTAACTGACAGATTGCCTTCGCGAGCAAGCCCGCTCCCACAGTTGGCAGGTGCTGCAGCAAAATTTCACGCCAATCCCGAAACCCCTGTGGGAGCGGGCTTGCCCGCGAAGACGGCGGCACAGTCACCCAAGCAATTCGCTGATCCACTGCACCTCTTGCCTCAGCGCCCCGATTTTGTCCTCGGGCAACGCCTGTTGCGCTTGCGTGAACTGCCCCAGCGTCTTCTGTCGCTGACTCAGCCTGCGTTGCCACTTTCGCACAAAGGCAGGGGTGCGCATCTGCAGCTGCAGCGGTCCGAAAAACAGTTCCCTGGCATCGTAAGTCACCGGATCAGAGGCACGCTCGGCAACGATGATTTCGTAGTCGAAGCGGTTCTCGTGCAGCACCTCCTCACAGACGATCCGGTAGCCGTTATTCATCAACCACTGACGCAACGCTTGCTCGCCGCCGTTGGGCTGCAGGATCAGCCGTTCGTGGCCATTGAGGTGAGCTTTGCCGCTCTGGAAAATATCGCGAATGGTTTCGCCGCCCATACCGCACAGGGTGATGGTGGTGATCGCATCTTCAGGGCTGATCGCTGCCAGACCATCAGCCAGGCGCACACTGATGTGGCTGTGCAGGTCGCTGTCATTGACGGTGCGTTGCGCTGCATGGAACGGCGTGCGCGCGACCTCACCAGCCACCGCCGCTGTAATCAGGCCCCGGCGCATCAGGGCTACCGGCAGATAAGCGTGATCGGAGCCGATATCGGCCAGCATTGCGCCGAGCGGCACATGGGCGGCGACCCGTTCAAGGCGCATGGACAATGTCTGTTGGTTCAACGGCGACCCCTGTTCACCCAACGGTGGAAAAAGGGGTGCGACTCTGGCGAGCAACGCTGGCGCTGTCAAATCGCGCCGATGGACTCCCTTAAGCCATCGGCAGCACGTCGCTGCCGATGGACGTTGGCGATTAGCCGGCGAGGGTTGCGTTGTCGATGACGAAGCGGTATTTCACATCGCCCTTGAGCATGCGCTCGTAGGACTCATTGATCTGGTCGGCACGGATCAACTCGATGTCGGAAACGATGCCGTGCTCGGCACAAAAATCGAGCATCTCCTGAGTCTCGGGAATGCCGCCGATCATCGAGCCGGCAATGGTCCGCCGCTTGGTGATCAGGTTGAACACGTTTGGCGAAGGATGCGGCGAAGCAGGCGCACCGACCAGGGTCAAGGCACCATCACGCTTGAGCAGAACCAGGAACGCGTCAAGATCGTGTGGCGCGGCGACGGTGTTGAGGATGAAGTCGAAGCTCTTGGCGTGTGCTGCCATTTCCTCGGCATTGCGCGACACCACCACTTCGTCCGCGCCCAGTGCCTTGGCGGCTTCACGCTTGGATTCGGAAGTGGTGAATGCGACGACGTGGGCGCCCATGGCGTGGGCCAGTTTGATGCCCATGTGCCCCAAACCACCGATGCCGACCACGCCGACTTTCTTGCCGGGGCCGGCGTTCCAGTGGCGTAGCGGCGAATAAGTGGTGATGCCAGCGCAGAGCAGTGGCGCGACGGCGGCCAGTTGCGTTTCGGGATGACGAATACGCAACACGTAGCGCTCGTGCACGACAATGTTTTGCGAGTATCCGCCGAGGGTCCAGCCTGGTGCGTCGGGGGTCGGAAAGTTGTAAGTACCGATCATGCCGTCGCAGTAATTTTCCAGGCCGGAGTCGCAGTCATCGCAGTGCTGGCAGCTGTCGACGATGCAACCGACACCGACCAGATCGCCGACCTTGTAGTCTTTGACGTGATTGCCAACCGCTGAGACGCGGCCGACGATTTCATGGCCGGGGACGCAGGGGAATTGCGTGCCTGCCCATTCCGCGCGCACCTGATGCAGGTCGGAATGGCAGATGCCGCAGAAGGCGATATCGATCTGCACGTCATGCGCCGCCGGGGCTCGGCGGTTGATCTGCATCGGCTCAAGAGGTTTGTCGCCAGCGTGGGCGCCGTAAGCTTGTACCAGCATGTGAGCATCCTCCATGGGTTGTCGGACGCTCATTGTTGCGCGGGGGTCCGAGCGCGAGGTAGTGCATTTCTGTGAAATGCTTGCCTGATTCTGCCGTTGACGCATAAGCCAAAGGCCGCCGTAGGGCGACGGCTGCCTTTCCCAGGCTCAACGCGGATTGGGCTGATCGTCCATCTCGGCGTTATCGGTTTCCTGCCGCACCTGCTCGGGGTCCAATCCCGCATCGTCATTATCCAGCGGGATTTCACCTTCGTTGTCGGGCAGTTCGTCGATGCCGCGCTCCTTCATCGGATCCACCTCGGTACGCCCCGGACTCAGCGGATCCGGTGTGGTTGGGAGTGGATCGTCACCTTGCTTGCCTTGATCATTATTCATCTCACACCTCCTCGTTACGGTTTTACGGCTCGTGCACGTTGGAGGTGCGGACAATTTTCGCCGTTCGATTTTTTTGCCTGCCGATGGTCGCCTCGCAGAAATGCGGAATTTCTCCAGCGCGCACGGCTCCATAAACCAACAAGCCAGAGGCGAGGGCGCAATGATGAGCAGCTCATTCAAGGTCGGCGATGCGGTGCGCTGGAATTCCGAGGCCGGCGAGATTCACGGCAAAGTGGTCAAGGTGCACACCCGCGACACCGAGTTCATGGGCCGCCACCGCCCGGCCTCGAAAGACGCGCCGCAGTACGAGGTCAAGAGCGACAAGACCGGCCATCTGGCCATGCATCACGGCGACGCGCTGAAGCACGTTTAGAAACGCGCCAGTCGGTAGGGCTCGGTATTGGGCAACGCGAGGGTGGCGCCTGAAACCATTTTCCCGATCATCTCAGCTGTGACCGCCGCCTGGGTCAGCCCAAGATGCTGATGACCGAAGGCAAGCAAGACCTTGCCGTCGCAGACCTGATCGATCACTGGCAGCGAATCCGGGAGTGATGGTCGAAACCCCATCCACGGCGTCGCGCCATCAGCGTTCAGATCCTTGCGGAACAGGCCTTGGCTCAAGCGCTGCAACTGCCAGGCGCGGGCCATGTTCGCCGGCCGCTCCAGTCCGGCGAATTCCACCGTTCCGGCCAGGCGCAGGCCTTCGCTCATCGGCGTCATGATGAATTTGCGTTCCAGTGAGGTGACGGGGAAGGGCAGGCGATCACGCTCGTGCGGCAGCATCAGGTGATAGCCTCGCTCGGTGTCCAGCGGTACCTGTTTGCCGGTCAGCGCGGTGGTGAGTTTCGCCGAATGCGCACCGCAAGCCAGTAACACGTGGCTGGCCGTTACACCGCCGTTGCCGGTCACCAGTAAAACGCCGTTTTCCTGCACGTAGCCACCCCGAACCTGTTGCTTGAGAAAACTCACGCCGCTGCTGCGAGCCGCCTCGACCAGCGCACACACCACCCGATACGGGTCGAGAAAGTGCCCGGTGCGCGGGAAAAACAGTCCGCCCTGAATTTGTTCGCTCAGCTGCGGCGCCGTTTCGCGGATCGCCCCGGCCTGCCAGTAATCGACCGGTACCTGCTGCTGATGCAGTCGTGCCTGCAAGGCTTCGATGGCTTGCCGGGATTCGGGTTTTTCAAAGACCAGTAACGAGCCGTCAACCCTGAGCAGATCCGCGCGCTGGATATCACCGAGCAAGCGCTGCCACGCATCCAGGCTGCTGTCATTGAGCGCGCGCAGGCCTGCAACGGTTTTCTGGAAAGGCTCAGGCCGCAGATTCAGCAGCAACCGGGTGAACCACGGCAGGGCGCGCGGCAGATATTTCCAGTCCAGGCGCAGCGGCCCCATCGGGTCCATCAGCATGGCCGGCAAGCGTTTGAGGATCGACGCGTCAGCAATCGGGAACACCTGCTCGGTGGCCAGATGCCCGGCATTGCCGAACGAAGCGCCATGCCCCGGTTCCTGCTGATCGATGACCACCACGCGCAAACCCTGACGCGCCAGGCGCAGTGCGCAAGCCACACCAATGATTCCAGCGCCGACCACGGCGACGTCGTGCGAAGGGTTATTCGCCATGGCGTGTCGCTTCCCGTTGGCCATCAAGCAGACGTCGCAGGTGCAGTGGATTGGTCTGTTGCAGCGCCGTCGGCAGCAAGCTGTCGGGGACGTCCTGATAGCACACCGGCCGCAGGAAACGCAGGATCGCCGCAGTGCCGACCGAGGTGCTGCGCGCATCCGAGGTCGCCGGGTAAGGCCCGCCATGAACCATCGCCTCGCAGACTTCCACGCCGGTCGGCCAGCCGTTGACGAGCAGGCGCCCAGCCTTGCGTTCCAGGGTAGGCAGCAACGTGCGCGCCAAAGCAAGGTCGGCGTCATCCATGTGCAACGTCGCGGTCAGTTGGCCCTCAAGGTGTGCGCAGACCTGACGAATTTCTTCCTCGCTGCTGCATTGCACGATCAGCGATGCAGCGCCGAAGACCTCGGCTTGCAAACGCTGATCGGCGAGAAAATCCGCCGCGTCGGTACTGAAGACCTGCGCCCGACACTGATTCGGGCCGCTGGCGGGTCGGCCAGCCGCTACCGCGCGTGCACCAGGATTGTCTTGCAAAGCCGTCACGCCTGCTTGATAGGCGCCGAAAATGCCGGGTGTGAGCATGGTTTGCGCCGGGCTGCGGGGGATCAGATCAGCCACCGCGCCGAGAAACTTATCGAGCGCTGGGCCGTGACGGGCAATCAGCAATCCCGGGTTGGTGCAGAACTGCCCGGCGCCGAGTGTCAGCGACGCGACAAATCCTTCGGCCAACGCCTGCGGCCGATTTTCCAGCGCGGCAGGAAACAGCACTACCGGGTTGATCGAGCTCATTTCCGCATACACCGGAATCGGCTCCGGCCGCGCTTGCGCGGCTTTCATCAACGCCAGCCCGCCACTGCGCGAGCCGGTGAAACCGGCGGCTTTGATGCGCCAGTCGCCGACCAGCGCAATACCCACTTCGTACCCGGAATCGAACAACAAGGAAAACACGCCCTCGGGCAAACCGCAGGCCTTGACCGCTTGCGCCACTGCGCGGCCGACCAGTTCACTGGTGCCGGGATGGGCGCTGTGCGCCTTGACGATCACCGGGCAACCGGCCGCCAGTGCTGCAGCGGTATCGCCACCGGCCACGGAAAACGCCAGCGGAAAGTTGCTCGCGCCAAATACCGCCACAGGCCCCAGGGCAATCTGCCGTTGCCGCAAGTCAGAACGGGGCAACGGTTGGCGTTGCGGTTGCGCATTGTCGATGCGCACGTCGAGCCATTCACCGGCGCGCACCGTGCGAGCGAACAGGCGCAATTGCTGGCAAGTGCGCCCGCGTTCACCCTCAAGGCGGGCGCGCGGCAAACCGGTTTCGGCGTGGGCGCGTTCGATCAGCTCATCGCCAAGGTTTTCGATGTGTTCGGCAATGCTTTCGAGAAATGCCGCACGGGCGCTCAGGCTGGTTTCGCGATAGGCGTCTTGCGCCGCCCAGGCCAGGGCGCTGGCCTGTTCGACCTGTTCGGCTGACGCTCCGGCGTACTGCGGTTCGAGTGCCTGGTTAGTCGCCGGATTGATGCCGCGAAAGGCTGGACGATTGCCCGCCACGGCTTGCTGGCCGATCAGCATATTGCCCGTCAGAGTCATGGTGTCTTCCTGTGAAAATCAACGAGGCCTGCCGCGAATCGTGTTGACTCGCGGCAGGTAGTAGTCAGGCGAAGTTCTGCTCGGCCGACCAGTTTTCGTACCAATGACGGAACAGCGAATATTGCTTCTCGGCATAGCGCCGTTGCGAGTCGCTCAGCACGTCAGTTTCGTTGAAGTGCAGGGTGTATTCCTTGTCGCCGTTGAGCACCATCAAATGCTTGTAATACAGCACCAGATCGCAACCTTCGTCGAACGACGACAGTACTGCCAGCGCCGACTCCAGCTCCCGCGCCTGGCGCCGGGCCTTGGCATCGCCTTGCGCGGCCTGCTTGCTCAGCGCAACCAGTTGCAGCACTTCGCGGGGCAGGGCGTTGCCGATGCCGGTGATGGCGCCGGTGGCGTTGCAGTTGACGAAACCGTGCACCACTTGCGTGTCGACGCCGACCATCAGCGTCACGTCGTCATCCTTGGAAGTGATGTTCTCAGCTGCGTAGCGCAGGTCCGCGCCGCCGCCGAATTCCTTGAAACCGATGAGGTTCGGGTACTCACGGCGCAGTTCGAAAAACAGGTCGGCGCGGGTGGCGAAGCCGTAATAAGGGCTGTTGTAGATCACCGCCGGCAAGTTCGGTGCGGCTTGCAGGATGGCGGCGAAGTGGGCCTTTTGCGCCGTCGCCGAAGCGCCACGGGACAGCACGCGCGGGATGACCATCAAGCCTTGCGCGCCGACTTTCGCCGCATGCGCTGCGTGGGAAACCGCTTCACGGGTATTCACCGCACCGGTACCGACGATGGTCGGCACCCCGGCAGCCACCAGCCGTGCCACGCCTTCCTGGCGCTCGGCTTCGGTGAGCAGCGGCCAGTCGCCCATCGAGCCGCAATAGACTACGGCGCTCATGCCGACATCGATCAGCTCGCGTCCCTTGGTCACCAGCGCGTCGAAGTCCGGTTTGCGCTCGGTGGTGCACGGGGTCATCAGGGCCGGCATGCAACCGGTGAAGATGTTGTCGCTCATGATTCAACTCCTTGGCATTTCGTTTGATTCGAGGTGAAAGGTCGGCGCGGCGGCTCAGATGCCCCACGCGAACGGGTCGCTGTCGTCGATCAGCAAGGTGCTGTCGGCGGTCATAAAGGCGCGGCCGGTGATGAACGGGCGAATGCGTTCGCCCTCCCATTCGAAACGGCCTTCGAACTGGCTGCCAGTAATGCTCGCCTGCACCCACGGCGCGCCCGGTTGCAGTTTGTCGTCGGCCGCCAGGCAGGCGAGTTTGGCGCTGGTGCCGGTGCCGCACGGCGAGCGGTCGTAGGCTTTGCCGGGGCACATGACGAAGTTGCGACTGTCGGCCTGATCGTCATCGGCGAACAGTTCGATGTGGTCGATGACCGCGCCGTCTTCCCCAGAGATGCCCTGATCTTCCAGCGCCTTGAGCATCGCCCACGTGTACGCCGTCAGGTGCTCGACGTTGTCCATGGTCAATGTCTGGCCATGCTCGGAAACGAGGAAAAACCAGTTGCCGCCGTAAGCCATATCGCCGACTACGCGGCCAAAACCGGGGACGTCCACTGGCACCTGTTTGCGATGACGGTAAGCCGGCACGTTGCCCACGGTGACCGAGCCATCGTCATGCAGCGTCGCGCTGACTTGCCCCACCGGTGTGTCGATCTTGTGCACCCCCGGCTGGATTCTCCCCAGATGCTGCAACGAGTTGATCAGGCCGATGGTGCCGTGGCCGCACATGCCCAGGTATCCGGCGTTGTTGAAGAAAATCACCCCGCAGGTGGCGTCCGCCGAGACCGGCGGGCAATACAGCGCGCCGACCAGCACATCGTTGCCGCGTGGCTCGAGAAGACAGGCGCGGCGCCACTGATCGTGCTGGCTGCGCAGGGCGTCGCGTTTCTCCGCCATGCTGGTGCCGGGCAGCTCGGGGAAGCCGCTCATGACCAGCCGCGTCGGTTCGCCGCCGGTGTGGGAATCAATGACGTGTACTCGTTTCATGAAGAGATCCCGTTGGATGATTTCAGTAGGCGCCGGCAGGGCGGGCGTTGACGTTGGGCGAGGGCGCAGGGCTTTCGCTTTCTTCGTCCTCGTCGTCCAGACGCAGCAGATGTGCAGGCACGCCAGTCGCTGCGCCCCAGTAGTAGATGCCGGTGGCGCAAGCAGCGACGACAATGGTGTCGAACGGATGGGCGAGGATGCCCAGGCCACCGAAGGTGCCGAGTTTCGACAGCACGATGGTCACCGCGTAGAAGGCGATCAGCCACGCCGATGAACGTACCTGACGCGCCAGGCTCAGGTGTGCGGTCGGCACAAAGCGGCCGCAGAACAGGTAGATGACAAACATCAGAATCTGCAGGCCAAGCAGCCACGATACGGTGTTCCAGCCCGACCAGTAGACGATCAGCGCGGCGATGATGAACGACACCGGCCCGAGCAGGCCCATGCTCTTGACCCGGAACGGGCGTGGCATGTCCGGCGCATTGCGCCGCAGCGCCGCGACCGACACTGGCGCCACCGCATAGCTCAGCACCAGCGCGGCGGAGACCACGTTGATCAGCGCTTCCCACGATGGAAACGGCAAGGTCCAGAACACCGACAGGGCGAAGGTCAGCCACAGCGCCGGACGCGGGATGCCGGACTTTTCATCGATGTGGGTGAAAACCTTGAAGAAGGTGCCAGTCTGCGCCCAGCCGTAGATCACTCGCGGGGTGGCGTTCATGTAGATGTTGCCGCAGCCGCTCGGCGAGATCACCGCATCGGCGACCACCAGATACGCCAGCCAGCCCACACCAAGCGCCAGGGCGATGTCGCGATAGGGCAGGGCGAATTCCTTGCTGATACCGGCCCAGCCGTTGGCGAGCATTTCCGTAGGGATGCTGCCGAGAAAGGCCATTTGCAACAGCACGTAGATCAAGGTCGACAGCAGTACCGAGAGAATCAGCGCGATGGGAATGGTGCGCTGTGGATTTTTTACTTCGCTGGCCACGGAAATGATCGGCGTCAGGCCAAGGTAGGCAAAGATGATCCCGCCAGCGGAGACGGCCATTTCCACGCCGGACAGTCCGAACGGAGCGAAGCCCTGAACGTGGAAATTCTCCGGTTTGAAAAAGGTGAACAGCACGCCGATCACCAGCAGCGGCACAATGAATTTGAACACGCTGACCAGATTGTTGGCCTTGGCGAAGGTTTTCACGCTGCGGTAGTTGAGCAGGAAAAACACGCAAAGCAGGCCGAACTGCACCAGCCAGCCAAGGATCGTCGGGTCGCCACTGCCAGCCTTGGTCAGGCCGGGAAACCACGCCGCCGCATATTGGCGCGAGGCGACCACTTCGATCGCTACCAGACTGGAAAACGCAATCAGGGTAATGAAGCCCATCAGGTAGCCGAGCAGCGGGCCGTGGGAGTAAACCGGGTAGCGCACCACGCCACCGGCACGGGGCAATGCGGCGCCCAGTTCGCAGTAGACGATGCCCAGCAGCAACACGGCGAAACCGCCCAGCAGCCAGGAGAAAATCCCCGCCGGCCCGGCAATCGCCGAGACATGGCTGGCGGCGAACAACCAGCCGGAGCCGAAGATCGCGCCGAGTCCGATAAAGGTGAGGTCGATCAATGAAAGCTGTTTTTTGAACTTGCCTTGGCCTGACATGGCATCGCCTTCTTGTGAGTTATTGGATAGGCAGTTGTGTCACGGGGACGACCAGACTTTGCACCGCTCGACGCCGATGGCGATTGATGTTTTATGCCGGGATCGATGACGAATTCAGCACAATGGCGCCGATGAATGCACGGCCTCGACAGGGCGGCGACGTTGCTGCAATCTGCTGGCGAGTGGCGTCTGTGGTGGTTCAGTTCGAGGAGAGTCTTTGATGCAGTCAGCGTTTTCGATCCTGTGCCAGGGCACTGACGGCTTGCGTGCGCAGACTCTCGAAGAGATGGTCGCGGGTGTCGCGCAACTGTTGCCGATACTCGATGTGATCCCCAATGCGGCGATCTTCATCAAGGATCTGCAAGCGCGCTATGTGCTGGCCAACCGCACGCTGGTGCAGCGTTGTGGCTTGAAGGACCTGCGCCCGTTGCTCGGCAAAACCAGTGCGCAGGTTTTCCCGGCGCAGTTGGGCCCGGGATACACCGAACAGGATCGCAAAGTGCTGGAGGAAGGTTTCGTGTTGGAGGATCAGCTCGAACTGCATCTGTATGGCAGTCGCGAGCCGGGCTGGTGCCTGACCCACAAGAGGCCGATCTACAACCGTGACGGGACGATCATCGGCCTGGTGGGGATCTCGGTGGATCTGCAGTCAGCCAGCGAAACCCATCCGGCTTTCGAGCGCCTGGCGGCTGTCGATGAATACATTCGCGGCAACTTCAACCGGCGGGTGACGCTGGGTGAACTGACGCGCATCGCCGGGATTTCCGTGGCGCAACTGGAGCGCTACTGCAAACGCGTTTTTCACCTGACGCCACGGCAGATGATTCAGAAAGTCCGGCTGGAGCATGCGCATCGCTTGCTGCACAGCGACTTGCCTATCACCGAGGTTGCGCTGCAATGCGGCTACACCGATCACAGCGCTTTTACCCGTCAGTTCAAGGCCTCGACCGGGTTTACACCGCGCGAATACCGGCAGGCGACCGGGCATTAGACCAACACGGCCAACCAGGCCGAAAGCAGCAGAAGAAGGGCCAGTGCCGCGTTCATTCGCTTGAACGCTTGCGGTGAACCGAGCAACCGCGCGCTGCCGACGCCGAGCAGCGCCCAGAGCGTCATGCACGGCAGCGACACCAGCAGAAATGCCAGCGACAACACCAGCAGGCGCAGCGTCTTGTCGCCGCCACCGACGAATACGCTGACCACGGCCACGGCCATCATCCACACCTTGGGATTGACCAATTGCAGCAGCGCCGCGCCGAATACGCTCAAGCCTTGTTCCTGCGCAGCATTTGGGTCCAGCGACGGCGGAGTACTGCGAAAAATCTGCCACGCCAGCCAACTCAACCAGAGCACGCCAGCCCAAGCCATGGCTTGCTGCACGCGCGGAAAGCGCAACAGGGTTTCGCCAGCGCCGAGCCCGACCAGCAGCACAATCAACGCCGCCGCCGCACAGGCGCCGAAAATGATCGGCAGCGTGGCGATCAACCCGCGCCGCGAACTGTGGCTCAGCACCAGAATATTGGTCGGCCCCGGAGTGATCGAGGCGACGAAAGCAAACAGCAGAAAGGGCAGTAAAGAAGCCATGGTGCAAATTCCTGAAAGTCAAAACAGGGCACCATGATCCTCAGCGGCGGGGCGTCAGTCTGGAAGATTTGAGCAGCGTTTGCGGTAGTCCGCCGGGGTCAGTTGATAAGCGCGGCGGAACCAGCGCCCAAGATGACTCTGATCGGCAAATCCGAGCACGCTGGCCACCTGTGCCGGCGTCTCACCGCGCGCGAGCAATTGCCGCGCTTTGGCCAGGCGCAACTGGATGAGATAAGCGTGCGGCGCCAGGCCGAAAGCGGCCTTGAACGCGCGGGTCAGGCGAAAACGATCGACGCCGCACGCTTTGGCGAGGTCGTCGAGGCCTATGTCTTCGTAGGTGTGGGCATGCAGATAGTCGCGCGCAACCTGCGCAACCAGTGGCAGGCGCGGATCGACGTCCTGACGCTTGCGCCAGTCGAGGTGGCGGGTGAGGGACGCCAGCAGGCCATCCAGCGCCGTCTGCCGGACGATGCGCAAGTCACCGTCGTGCAAGGCGTGGAAGGCTTGCACGATTGCCATCGACAGACGCGGATCGTGGCTCAGGGTATCGGCAAAGCCCGGGTGGCTGTCGGCGGGCGCCGCTTCGAACAGCGCGTGCAGTTCGCGCTCCAGCCAGTGCGGATCGAGGTACAGCATCGAGTAGGTGAAGCCGTCTTCGGTCGGCGCATGGCCGTCGTGGATTTCGCCCGGCTCGAGCAGGAACACATGCCCCGGCGTACTGCGATGACGCACACGTCGACAATTGAACTGCTGCACGCCTTGCTCGGTAACGCCGACGAGAAAACTGTCGTGCCAGTGCGGATCGTAAGCATGCCCACGGAAATGCGCACGAATCGACTCGATCCCGGTATCGACATCCTGGGACAGGGAGATCCAGTTGCGTTTGTCCATGGGAGGACTCCAGGGGCGGTTGAGCAGGGGCGTTTTTACGATACCGCGTGGAGCTGGAGAGTGTTTAGAAGATTTGTGCAGGTGAGGAGGGGAACCCGAGCTGGGTGATGTGATGGGAGAAGGGTTTCGCAAGAAAATGCAGACGAAAAAAAACCGCCTTCGCGGGGCGGTTTTTGGTTGGCCTCGATTTGCGATCGAAGCCATGTGCTTCACCAGCCCCCTTAACCAGTCGGCTGAAGGCACGCATGGTCCGGTAAGTTTGCTGCAGGTTTGGCCGCCAGCCCTGGAGGCCTAAACGTTTGAAGCTTTTGCTGCGAACGCTGAGCCTTGTATGGGGATTGTTGAAAGCCTTGCGCTTTTACGAGTTCCTGCGAGATCACTTTGACGACTTGCAAAGGTTGTCTGAGTGAGGAAAGACCCATTTCGGTTTCGACCGGTACGGGTCTTTTTCGTGTGCATAAGGCTGTCAAATATAAGATTTTCGGTTGTATGCTTTTCGATTTTGTAAGGCGTTTCGCTTGGAGACGTAAGCAATATCACGAATATCGGCCCGATGGTGGCTCATGCTCGACCAGCTATTGATTGCGTCAATGACAACCATTAAGTCAATGAAGTTCTCATATCCACGGTGCGGCGTAAGATCGGTTCCATTCCCAACCACTGCACCTCGGAGCACACCATCATGAAACGCCAGACTATCCTCGGTATCGCTTTCTCGGTTTTTGCACTGAATGCCTTCGCTGCCACTGAAACCGACCCACTGTTCAGTGACGCCGTAGCCGCGACCGAAACCGATCCATTGTTCAGCGATGCAGTCGCTGCCGACGGCTCCGATCGCCTGAAAGGTAACCTGGTCGCTGAAGGCGGTGCCGACCGCCTGCTCGAACGCCGTACAGCTTGAGTGCAACAATGAGCATCGACAGCGAATGCCGCCTCAAACACAAGCGGCATTCGTTCGGCTCAAGCGCCACGATGTTCAGTTAAATCGTCGTCGGCAGTACGGCCTTGTCGCGATTGCGACCCTTGAACGTTGCCCAGAAACACAGCAATACCGCCACGGAAAAACCGGCAGGGAACAGCCAGATGCTTCTCCAGTCATGGCCCGCACTCGAAGTGAAGTGGTCAGTGATCCGCCCCGCAATCCAGAAACCCATCAACATGCCCAACCCGTACGTGGCCAAGGTGATCAAGCCTTGCGCTGAGCTGCGGAAGCGTTCCGGTGCCTTTGCGTCGGTGTAGATCTGCCCGGAAACGAAAAAGAAGTCGTAGCACACGCCGTGCAGGGCAATGCCGATCAGCAACATGAATGCCTGATCGTCGTTATTGCCGAAAGCAAACAGCACATAACGCAACGCCCATGCCGCCATGCCCACCAGCAGGGCGATTTTGATACCGAAACGATGGATGAACAGCGGCAACAGCAGCATGAACAGCACTTCCGACACCTGACCGATGGTCATCTTTGCCGTTGGGTTGGGCACGCCGATCTCGGCCAGAAACGGATTGGCATTCTGGTAATAGAACGCCAGTGGGATGCAGATCAGGATTGAGGCAAGGAAGAACACCAGATAACTGCGATCCTTGAGCAAACCCAGCGCATCGACGCCGAGCATCTGCTTGAGGCTTGATGCGCCTGCGGCGTTCTTCAGCGGCGCAGTGTTCGGCAGGCTGAAGCTGTAAAGCCCCAACAGCAGCGACGCCACGGCGGACATCAGGAAAGTATTGCGCAAGCCTCCCGCCACGATGCTTTGTTGCGAGTCCCAGGCGAATACGAAGCTGATAACCACGCCGGCGACAATCCAGCCCACCGTGCCCCACACGCGAATGCGCGAGAACTCCAGCGCCGGATCTTTGATCTGGCGGAACGCCACGGCGTTGACCAGTGCCAGCGTTGGCATGTAGACCATCATGTAGGCGAGGACGTAGGGATAAAACACGCTGAAGTCCGCTGCGCGATAGAGCTGATAGAGCAGCACCGCGCCGAGCAGATGCAGCACCGCAAGAATGCGTTCGGCATTGAAAAACCGATCGGCAATCAGGCCAATGACAAACGGCGCCACAATCGCGCCCCAGGATTGCGTAGCGAACGCCATGCCGACCTGCGCACCGCTGGCAGCGAGCGTCGTAGCCAGAAAAGTGCCGAGGGTGACGAACCAGCCACCCCAGATAAAAAACTGCAAAAACATCATCACGCTGAGTCGCGCATTCATTACGTTCATTTCAGATCACCGTATTGTTTTTATGTCGGTAAACGCGGCTGAATCAGTCGTCGGCCAGGCCGAGCAGGCGCCGATTGGAAGCGGCGTCAGCGCTGACCCCGGCGAAATCGTCGAAGGCCTTGGCGGTCTTGCGGATCATGTGCCGCTCGATGAAAGCCGCACCCTCGGCCGCACCCTGCGCGGAATCTTTCAGGCAGCATTCCCACTCCAGCACCGCCCAGCCGTTGAAGTCGTATTGGCACAATTTGCTGAAGATCGATTTGAAATCGATCTGGCCATCGCCCAGCGAACGGAAGCGCCCGGGGCGTTCGACCCAGCCCTGATAACCGCCGTAGACGCCGGAACGCGCATCGGGGCGAAATTCGGCATCCTTGACGTGGAACATGCGGATGCGGTCGTGGTAGCGATCGATGAAGCCGAGGTAGTCCATCTGCTGCAGCAACAGATGGCTCGGGTCATACAAAATCGCAGCGCGAGGATGATGATTCACCGCTTCGAGAAACTGCTCGAACGACGCGCCGTCATGCAGGTCCTCGCCAGGATGGATTTCGTAGCACAGATCAACGCCAGCCTCTTCGAAGCAGTCGAGTATCGGCAGCCAGCGTTTGCCCAGTTCAGCGAAGCCTTGCTCGACCAATCCAGCCGGGCGTTGCGGCCACGGATAGACGTAGGGCCAGAGCAGGGCGCCGGAAAAAGTTGCGTGGGCGGTGAGTCCCAAGCGCTGACTGGCACGGGCAGCCAGTTTCAGCTGTTCGATGGCCCACTCGGTGCGCTCGCCGGGTTTGCCGCGCAGTGCCGCTGGGGCGAAGTCGTCGAACAGGCTGTCGAATGCCGGATGTACCGCGACCAGTTGCCCTTGCAGGTGCGTCGATAACTCGCTGATGACTACACCGGCGCGGGCGCAGACGCCGATAAGTTCGTCGCAATAATCCTGACTTTCAGCAGCGCGCTGCAAATCGATGAACCGTGTGCCGAGGGTCGGTACCTGGATGGCTTTGTAACCTTGCGACGCCGCCCATTTGGCGATGTTGGCGAGCGAGTCGAAGGGCGCTTCATCAGCGATGAACTGTGCGAGGAAGATGCCCGGGCCTTTCAGGCCCGTAGCGGTCTGCTGATCATTCATCATTGTTCGTGGCTCCTGTCAGTTGGCCCGGGATCTCGCTCCACTTTGCGTTGCCCAGGTGATTGGCAATGGCGGTTTCGATGAAAGCCATGCCGCGCAGGCCTGTCTCGATACCCGGTACACCCGGCGCCTGATGGCGTCCGGTGTCGTGAAGAATTGCCTCTGCGAGATCGCCGTACAGATTGGCCATGGCCTCCAGATAACCTTCAGGATGCCCGGCAGGCAGGCGCATGCGTTGGTTTGCGGCGGCACACAACCACGGCTGACCGACCCCGGACCGCAGCACGCGCATCGATTCATTCAATGGCCGATGAATCAGACTGGCCGGCTCTTCCTGCCGCCACTCCAGCCCACCCTTGTCCCCGTAGACGCGGATCTTCAGCGGATTTTCTTCACCGGCGCAAACCTGACTGGCAAGCAATGCGCCGCTGGCGCCGTCGCTCATCCTGAAGAGCATCGCCACATCGTCATCCAGCTGCCGGCCTTCGACATGCGAACCAAGCATTGCACTGATGAACTGGATCGGCTGACCGGCAACAAATTCGGCCAGGGAAAATGCGTGGGTGCCGATGTCGCCGATGCAGCCGCCGATCCCGGATTGCGCCGGGTCGTCGCGCCAGCCGGCCTGTTTGTTGCCTTGTCCGGCGACATCGGTGCTGAGCCAGCCTTGCGGGTATTCGACGATGACTTTGCGCACGCGCCCGAGCACGCCGCTGGCGACCATCTCGCGGGCCTGCCAGACCATCGCATAGCCGAGGTAGGTGTGCGCCAGCGCGTAAATGCGCTGGCTATTGATGACCACCGAATGCAGCGCTTGCACCTCGGCCAGGTTAAGCGCCGCGGGTTTCTCACTGAACACGTGAAAACCGGCGCTCAATGCTTCACGGGCAATCGGTGCGTGCAGATGATTGGGCGTGACGATGATCAGCAGTTGCATGCGCTGTTCGGCGGGCAGTGCGGCCTCGCCGGTGAGCAGTGTTTGCCAATCGTCGTAACAACGCTCGGCGGGCACACCCAGTGCAGCAGCGGTGCGCTGATTATTCTCGCAGTCGCGGCTGAACGCGCCGCAGACCAGTTCGAAGCGTCCATCCAGGCCGGCAGCTTGCCGGTGGGCGCGGGCGATGAAGGCGCCTTCACCGCCTCCGACAAAACCCATTCTTATTTTTGTTGCGGCAGCGTACATGGCAGTCGTCTCGGTAGCTGGATGCAATTCTGATCAATGATGTAACCGGTTACATCGTGGAGCAAAATCTAGGCGCGAAACAGCCGGGTGTCAAACGAGAGCGGATGATTGACAGCATTTCGATCGGTCGTCGCCTGCGGTAAGCTCCGCGCCTGATCGGTGTTAAACAACGAGGTGGTTTTGTCCAATATTCGCGAAGTGGCTCGGCTGGCAGGCGTTTCCGTGGCGACGGTGTCGAGGACGCTGAAATCGCCCGAGCGCGTCCTCGCGCCAACCCGTGAGCGCGTGATGGCCGCGGTGGAGCAGGCGGGCTATCGGCCGAACCTCATGGCGGTGCAATTCCGCTCGCGGCGCACCGGCAATCTGGTGATTCTGGTGCCGACCATCGCCAACACCTTTTTCGCCCGGGTGATCAGCGGCGCGCAGCAAGCGGCGCAGGCCGCCGGCTATCGCTTGCTGCTCTGCGACACCCAAGGGCGGGAAGAGCTGGAGCGGCAGTTCGCCGAGCTGGTGTACGCCCATCAAGCCGACGGTGTGATCCAGTTGCGCGCCTACGATCCATTCGAAAACGCGCCAGCAGACGCCGATTTGCCGCCGCTCGTCAACGCTTGTGAAGTGATCAAGGCAGGGCGTTATCCGACCATCAGCCTGGACAACGTCGCCGCTGCCAAAGCCATGACCGAGCACCTGATCACTTTGGGGCATCGACGCATCGGCCTGATCAAAGGCTCGAAGAACAGCCCGCTGACCCGTGATCGTCTGGAGGGCTACGAAGCGGCATTGCGTCAAGCCGCTATCGCCTTCGACGAGGCACTGATCTGTCATGGCAACTTCAGCCTCGAAGCCGGTTTCGCCGGAGCGGAAAAGATGCTTGCGCTGACCAACAGACCCACTGCGCTGTTCTGTGAAAACGATGAAATGGCCATCGGCGCGCTCAAGCGCATCCGTCAAGCGGGGCTGCGGGTGCCCGAGGACATTTCACTGGTCGGCTTCGACGACATTCCCATGGCCGCGTACTGCGATCCGCCGCTGACCACCATCTCGCAACCGGCCGAGGCCTTTGGAACAAAAGCGGTCGAGATGCTGATTGCCCTGATCGAAAAACAGCCGCTGCCAGACAGGCACGTGATCCTGCCGTTCGAGCTGACGCCACGCACCAGCACGACCGGCATCTACAGTTCAGGCGAGCGGTAACCGAATCACGTCGCTGGCGGCTTCGCCAGCACAATTCCAGCGGCGCCCAGGCGCTTGAGCACTTCGAACAACAGGTCGCTTTTGGTCAGCCCGACGATCCTTGGGCTGCCGACATAACCGGTGACCGTCAACGTGATGCCGTCCGGGGACAATTTGCTGAAGCGCACGAACGGCCCGGGTTTGTCGAGGATGGTTTCGTTCTCGTGATAGATGTCGAGCAGCAGTTGTTTGACCTCCTCAGGATCGATATCCAGTGGAAACACCAGCTCCAGCGACGCCACGCCCTGAGCGCTGCCGCCGAGGGTAACGTTGCGCAGATTTTGCGAGATCAGTTGTGAGTTGGGCACGATCACGATCGAGCGGTCGCTGAGCTGGATTTCCGTGGCGCGCACATTAATCCGCCGGATATCGCCCTCGACGCCGCTGATGCTGATCAGGTCGCCGACCTTGACCGGGCGCTCGGTGAGCAGAATCAGGCCGGAGACGAAGTTCTTGACGATCTCCTGCAAGCCAAAGCCGATGCCCACCGACAGCGCACTGACAATCCACGCCAGGTTGGTCCACTGCACACCCAACGACGACAGCGTCAGCAGAATCACAAAGGCGTAGCCGATGTTGGAAAACAGCGTGCTCAGCGACGCGCACATGCCCGGGTCCATGTCGGTCTTGGGCAAAAATTCATTGTCGAGCCAGCGGCTCAGTGCGCGGATCAGCCAGATGCCGATCAGCAGCGCCAGCAGCGCGTTGAGCAGATGCCCCGGCACGATGTTCAGCTTGCGCAAACCCGCGCCGCCGAGGATCGACATGATGTTGGTCAGCAACTGGCCGAGCGTGGTGCCGATGCCGCCGACGAACAATGAAATCAGGGCCATCAACATCAGTCCGGCGCGACTGAATCCGGACAGCAGAATCGAAATCTGATCGAGGCGCCGATCGCTGATGCCGAGCAGTTGCTTGAGTGCTTTGCCGCTCGCGTGTTTGGGCGAAAAAAGGTGTTCGCAGGCGTCCTTGACCAGCTGAATCAGCAGGTAGAAACCCGACAGCACGATGTAGCCCCACACCAGTTCATAACTGATGAACCGCGCCAGCGAGACATACCCCGCCAGCAGCGCGATGGCCGAGACAAACATCGAGACGCTGGCGACGCTGTAGATCAGCCCGGCGAACACGCTGTTTACCGCCGTGGCGTCATTGGCCGCGACCAGCGCCTTGCGCACGTTGCCGACGCGCAACAACATCGTGCCGATGATCACCAGCACCACCATCGAAATAACGCCGCGCCCGGCCATGACGATGTGGCTGCTCATGCCCGTGGCGTTGCCAACCTGTACCAGCGTCACCAAGACCAGTAAAGAGCAGGCGAGGATTCGCGGATAAGGCTTGACGGCAAGCGCCACCGGATCGGCAATGGCCGGCAGGCGCCACGACGGATGCTCGGTCGACAGCAGCGCGCGGCTGAGCCCGGTGATCAGTACGCAGGCATACACGACTTTTTCGAACTCTTCGGAAAACGTTTCCAGCACCGGCGGCAGGGCGTCGTGGCGAGTGCAGGCGTAGAACAGCAGTTTCAGGGCGATGGCGGTGGTGATGAAGGTCGCGATGGCTGAGGCGAATGCCAAGGCACTGCGGCGCAGGCGGCCTTCCGCCACCCGGTGAATGCAGAACCAGGTCAGCCCGCGCTCAGCCAAACGCCGGCCGAGCGTCCAGACCAGCAGCGCCAACAGCACCAGTACGCAGGTAAAAAAACGTTCGCCCGGCGCCCAGACCGTGGCCCAGACGTCACTCACCTGCGCAACGAACAGTCGCAGCCGCTGGCGGTCGTCCTCGCTTGGATTGGCCAGTGGCGCCCAGAAATTCGGGCTCAATACGCTGCGGGTACTCAAGGTCAGTTCGCTTTCCAGCAGCGTGCGACGGATGCCCGCGATTTGCGTGATCAGATCGGCGGCATTCTGTTTCAGTGCGGCGAGGCTTTTGAGCGTGCCATCGACCTTGCTTTTCTGCTCCGCCAGTGCCGCCCGCTGCGCGACGATATCGGCTTGCTCGGCGGCCACCTCGGCGTCTGGCGCCGTGCCGAGCACGCCCAGTTGCACGGCCAGTTGCGCCTGCTGCGGCAACAGCGCAGCCGACAATCGGTCGACATCGAGAATGAACGCCTGGACCCGATCCTGCGGACCTTCGAGCTGGTTGTAATTGTTTGCCGCCGAAATCTGCTGCTTGAGCCCATCGAGGCGTTGTTGCAGGGCTTGCAGATCGCTTTGCGAAATCACCGGCAACGGCGCTGCGCCTGAGTTGGCCGGCGCTGCAAGGTCCGCCGCCCACAGCGCAGCGCTGCCCGGTATCAGCAGCAGGAACAGGATGAAAAACAGTGGCTTGAATGAACAGCGCATGGGGACGGCGGACTCAAGTGGTTCACACAGTCTATGAGGGTAGGTGATCGCGCTGGACAGGGCGGAAAACTTTCTCTGCGAGAGGCTTCATACGCTCATCCAATCCAGCGGAATGATCAGCGCAGCGCACGGTCAACCGGCAATAACAGCTTCGAGAGCACGCCATGTCCATTGCCAAGGAAACGATTGAATACCTGCGTCAACAGTCGTTGATGATCACCACCGCCGAATCCTGCACGGCCGGGGAAATCGTCATGCTGCTGTCAGAAGTGCCCGGCAGCGGCAAACTGATCGAATGCGGTTACGTGGTCTATTCGCCGCAGGCCAAGCAGCGCTTGCTGCACGTCAGCCCGGCGACCATGGAAACCTTCAACCTGACCAGCCTTGAAGTCGCCAGTGAAATGGCCATCGGTGCGCTGCGCGACAGCACGGCCAATGTAGCAGTCGCCACCACCGGCATTCTCGGTCCCGACGATATGGATGGGATCAAAGCGGGAACGGTATGTTTCGCCTGGGCATTTCAGTTCGATCAGCGACATTTTCTGTTCAGCACCCAGCAATGGTTTCCCGGGTCACGTAGCGAAGTGCAGACCCGAGCCTCGGAATTCGCCTTGCAGCAACTGCCGGATTTTCACCGTCGTGCCTTGCGCGGTGAAGGAGGGTGGCGCCAATGAAGGATGATACTGACCATCCCGATCTGCGTAGCAGGCAGTTCCCGGTACAGGAGGACATGGCTTATCAACTGAAGGTCTGGCGCTTCGAACACATCGGTTGGTACCTGTTGGTGGTGTGCATGCTCTTGGGCCTGTTGGGGCTGTTTTCCCGTGGTGTGCTGAGTTCGCAGGACGCCCGCAGCGCCGATGGCAGGGTTCAGGTCGAATACGAGATGTTCCACCGCAACGGCTCGACCAATCCGCTGAAACTCAGCGTGCATGTGGCGCCTGAAGCCACCGTCGAACTGGACATCGGCGGCGAACTGCTCGATGGCTTCAGCATTGAAACCCTGCAGCCGGCGCCGGTGCGCATGCGTAGCTCAAAACAGGGCATGCGCCTGTGGTTGCAGGCGGATGCGCAGGGCCAGGCAACGCTTTACCTGACGCTGCGCGGCGACGGACTGGGCCTGTTTCGCAGCCATATCCGCATGCCCGGCTCGAGCGACGTGAAGCTCAATCAATTCATTTATCCATAGGTGACCCATGGATTCGGTCTTGCGCGCACTCGCGATGTATCTGGCACTGATGGTGCTGTTCAAAATTGCCGGCCGGCGTTCGCTGGCCGAGCTGACGACGTTTGATTTCGTCTTGCTGATGATCATCGGCGAAGCCACCCAGCAAGCATTGCTGGGCGATGATTTCTCGCTGACCAACGCGTTTCTGGTGATCATCACATTGATCGCCTTGGATGTTGGTTTTTCCCTGCTCAAGCAACGTTCCGGCTGGGTGTCGCGGCTAATCGATGGCGAGCCGACGATCATTGTCGAGAATGGCAAGCTGTTGCACCGACGGCTGCGCCATGCGCGGCTGGTCGAGGCGGATATCATGGAGGCGGCCCGCTCCAGCCAAGGCATTGAAACCATTGAGCAGATCAAATTCGCAATCATCGAACGCAACGGCAAGATTTCGGTGATCCCGCAGGATTCAGGAAAAGGTTGAGCCGCCGGTGATGTTCGCCGGCAATTTTTTTGAACGCTCAATCGGCCCTAAAGCCCAATGCTTACCAGTCATTGGAGGATCGCGAAATGAACGAGGCAGCGAGTTATTTTTCCATCGCCGTGGCGGTGATCATTCTGCTGGTCGACCTGTGGGCGATTGTCAGCGTGTTTCGCAGCAACAAGAGCGTCGGCGTCAAAGCCGCCTGGGCGATCGGCTTGATCGTGTTCCCGGTGCTCGGCCTGATCGTGTGGGGCATCGCTGGCCCGCGCGGCGTCAAGGAAGGGCCTTCGTCGCCGGAGCACAGCAAGGGCTGAGAACGCGGATTAGCGCCATCCGGAAAATTGGAGGTGAACGATGAAAGCTGTTGTATTTCATGGCGTCGGTGATATTCGGCTGGACGATGTGCCCGAGCCAACCATTCAAGCGCCAACCGATGCCATTGTCAGGCTCACCGCATCGGCTATTTGCGGCACCGATCTGCATTTCATTCGTGGCAGCGCGCCGGACATGCAGCCCGGTACGATTCTCGGACATGAAGGCGTGGGCATCGTCGAAGCGCTTGGCGAAGACGTGCGTAATCTCAAGATTGGCGACCGCGTGCTGATTCCTTCGACCATTGCCTGCGGCAATTGCTCGTACTGCCGTGCCGGCTATTTCGCCCAGTGCGACGTGGCCAACCCCAACGGAAAAACCGCTGGCACTTCATTCTTCGGCGGGCCGAAAACCACCGGGCCGTTCGATGGCCTGCAAGCCGAAAAAGCGCGAATTCCCTTTGCCAACATCGGCCTGATCAAACTGCCGGATGCCATCACCGACGACCAGGCCATCGCCATGTCGGATATATTTCCTACAGCCTGGTTTGGCGCCGACATGGCGCGAATCAAGGACGGCGACACGGTGGCAGTGTTCGGCTGCGGGCCGGTCGGACTGTTTGCGATTATCAGCGCGAAACTGATGGGCGCGGGTCGCGTGTTCGCCATTGACGGGCTGGAAGATCGCCTCGCTCGCGCTCAAGCGCTGGGTGCCGAGTGCATCAACTTCGAAAAAGAAGATCCAGTTGAAACCATCGCTCGCTTGACGGCCGAAATTGGCGTGGATCGCGTGATCGAAGCCGTGGGCATCGACGCTAACCATTGCCATCACGGCCATCATCATCCTGCGCAGTGGCAACCCGGAGACGCGCCGTCGCAAGCGCTGGAATGGGCGGTGAAGGCTGTGGCCAAGGCCGGCACGATTTCCATCATCGGGGTCTATCCCGCCGGGTTCGACAGCTTCCCGATCGGCGAGGCGATGAACAAGAACGTGCGTATCAACATGGGCAACTGTCATCACCGCAAATACATTCCCAAGCTGATCGAAATGACCCTGGCCGGGCGCGTCGATCCTGGGAAAGTGCTGACTCAGGATGAGCCGTTGACTGATGCGATTTCCGCATTCAAGGCGTTTGATCAACATCAATCCGGATGGATCAAGGTCAAGCTTGAACCGGGTAGCGATACCACTGCTGACAGGAGATCGTCATGAAAAAAATCTGTGCATGTCTGGGGCTCTGTTCAATGTTTCTGTTGAGCGGCTGCTTTGACTCCAACGACGCACCCAACAAGGACAGCGACAAGAGCAAGCCGTCGGTGCAAATGCAGACCGAAAAGCCCGAGGAGGGCAAGTAGCTCCCTTGGTAAAAACCTGTGGGAGCGAGCAGGCTCGCTCCCACAGGCGTTCAGTCGCGCAAACAACCCCGCGCCAGCCAGAGCCAATACACCAACGCAACAGTGCTGATCCCGGCGCCCAGTGTGCACACCCCCACCCAGCCAAACAGCGCGTAGCTATAGGTCGCCGCGATGGCGCCCAAGCCGCTGCCTACCGAGTAAAAACACATATAAGCGCCGACCAGTCGGCTCTGGGCGTCGGGTCGTGCGGCGAAGATCAGGCTCTGATTGGTCACATGCACCGCTTGCACGGCGAAGTCGAGCAGGATCACGCCAACGGCCATCGCCAGCAGCGAATGCTCGACAAGCGCGATAGGCAGCCAGGACAGGGTCAACACTGCCAAGGCGATGCCGGTGGTGCGATTGCCCAAACCCCGATCCGCCAGATGCCCGGCCCGCGCAGCGGCAAGCGCGCCCGCCACCCCGGCCAGACCAAACAGGCCGATCTGCGTATGCGAGAGCGACAGTGGCGGCGCGCTGAGTGGCAGCACCATCGATGTCCACAGAACGCTGAATGCGGCGAAGATCAGCAGGGCGAACGTGCCTCTGATGCGTAATACGCGCTCAGTCAAAAACAATTGAAACACCGAGCGCAGCAATCGCCAGTAACCGCGCTGCGCGGGAGGTTTCGCCGTGGCGGGCAGGGTACGCCATAGCAGCAGCGCCATGCCGACCATCAGTGCTGCAGAGACCAGATAGACAGCGCGCCAGCCCGCCAGATCGGCAACTACCCCGGAGGCGAAACGCGCCAGCAGGATGCCGAGCACCACGCCGCTGGTGACGGTGCCCACGGCTGCACCACGCTCATCCGGGCTCGCCAGGCTGGCGGTGCAGGCGACCACTACTTGCACCACCACCGCCAGCAGACCTACCAACGCCATCGCACCGAGTAGCACGCCCCAGCTCTCGGCCAAGCCGACTGCACACAGCGCCACCGCCGACAACAGCAATTGGCTGACGATGAGTTTCTTGCGATCGAGCAGATCACCCAGCGGCACGATGAACAACAGGCCGACGGCATACCCGGCTTGTGTGGCTGTGACGACAACGCCGATTGCACCGGATGAAACACCGAGGCTTTGCGCCATGGTTTCGAGCAACGGCTGAGCGAAGTAAACGTTGGCCACGGCCATGGCGCAGGTGATTGCAAAGAGAAACGTCTGTAGGCGACTCAGGCCAATCATTGTGCTGTCAGCTGCGGTGTGCGCAGTGATCAGGGTTTGCGTCTGGCAGGGCATCCTTGCATCCTCGTAATGTGGTTTTGAAACGAGACCGATGCATTGATCTTTATCCATTCGAGTTGTTAAATGCAACCACATTCAGCGACCACCCCAGGAGCAACATGGCCCGACAGCAATTACTGGCTCAGAGCGAATGCCCCGTCGCCCGGACCCTTGAAGCGATCGGCGATCGCTGGGCCTTGATGATCATTCGCGATGCGTTCGATGACGTACGCCGGTTCAGCGAATTCCAGAAGCGACTGGGCCTGGCGAAGAACATCCTCTCGGTCAAACTGAAAATGCTCGTCGAGCTCGGTGTATTGCAGATTCAACCGGCGTCCGACGGCAGTGCTTACAAGGAATACGTGCTCACCGACATGGGCCGCGCGGTGTTTCCGATCGTCGTCAGCCTGCGCCAGTGGGGCGAGCGCTTCCTGTTCGCGCAAGGCGAGGAGCATTCGGTGTTGCTCGACAACGAGCGGGCCGAGCCCGTCGACACCATAGCGGTGCGTTCGGCGGCCGGCGCAGTGCTGACTCCGGCCGATTGCCACCGAAAGCTGGTGACACGCGGGGGATGAAGCGGACCGGCTGCGATGTCGTGTATCAGAGTTTGTTGAGAGGGATTTTCAAGTACACAACGCCGTTGTCTTCGGCCGCTGGCAGGTTTCCCGCGCGCACATTTACCTGAATGGCCGGCAGCAGCAACGTCGGCATTCCAAGCCCGGCATCACGCTGGTTACGCATCTGGACAAACGCCGCTTCATCGATGCCGTCGTGTACATGAATATTGTTTTTGCGCTGTTCGCCGACCGTGGTCCGGCATTGTGAGGCGCGGCCCTCGGGCGGGTAATCGTGGCAGACGTAAAGCGTCACGCTGGCCGGGAAAGCCAACAGCTTCTGGATCGATTTGAACAATTGCTGCGCATTGCCGCCGGGGAAATCGCAGCGCGCGGTGCCGACATCGGGCATGAACAGAGTGTCGCCAACGAGGATCTGTTCACCGCCGATCAGATAGGCCATGTCCGCTGGGGTATGGCCGGGAACGTGCAGGGCAGTGGCCTTGAGATTGCCGATCATGAACGACTCATTCGGTGCAAACAGATGGTCGAATTGCGAGCCATCGACGCGAAATTCCGGCTCGAGATTGAACAGCGCCTTGAACACGTTCTGCACTTTGCTGATCGATTCGCCAATGGCGATCTTGCCGCCCAGCTCCCGACGCAAATAAGGCGCGGCTGACAGGTGGTCGGCGTGAGCGTGAGTTTCCAGCAACCACTGCACCTGCAGGCGGTGTGCGCGCACGAACGCGATGATCTTGTCTGCCTGCACAGTGCCGGTGCGCCCGGCGGCACCGTCGTAATCGAGCACCGGGTCGACGACTGCGCAATGCCCGCCGTCGGCTTCGTAGACCACATAGCTGTAGGTCGAGGAGGCGGGGTCGAGAAACGCTTCAATCAGGGCGGGCATGGCAGAAACCTGTGCTGGGGAATTTCGGGTTGCAACAGTTTATGTAAAAACATAATGTTCGCAGCTTAAGTGACCTTCAAGGCCTCGTGCAAATGCAATCCAGTCTGACCGAATGTGAAGTCGCCCAACTACGCGCCTCGGCGTCCAAAGCCTGCGCGCTGCTCAAAGCGCTGGCCAACGAGGATCGCCTGTTGATTCTCTGCCAACTGACACAAGGCGAACGCAACGTCGGCGAGCTGGAAACCATGACCGGCGTACGCCAGCCGACGCTGTCCCAGCAACTGGGTATCTTGCGCGACGAAGGGCTGGTCGCGACTCGCCGGGAAGGCAAATACATTTTCTATGGCCTGGCCAGTCACGAAGTAATCCAGGTGATGAAGACCCTCTCGGGGCTTTATTGCGGAGCGGTGCTCAAAAGCTGGGAACAGCCATAAATGCCAGCTATCACACCCTTTCAGTTGTGGGAGCGGGCTTGC
>Ga0308159_1001908_pt1 | contig 26498 bp, 23 predicted proteins | sample PhyCR1_FD_201040 | JGI IMG/M metagenome (GOLD analysis project Ga0308159, IMG submission 201040) | Phyllosphere microbial communities from UC Gill Tract Community Farm, Albany, California, United States - DLSLC.R1 | ecosystem: Host-associated > Plants > Phyllosphere > Unclassified | place: USA...
CGCGTTGGGCACACCTGCCTTACGAACTGCTGGAGACGGTCAGCGGCCGGATTATCAATGAGATCGAAGGTATCTCCCGCGTGACGTATGACGTGTCGAGCAAGCCGCCGGCGACGATTGAGTGGGAATGATCCCGCGTCCGGCACTGCCCGGCACGATCTAGCAAAAAATACCCTGAAGCCCGCGTAATTGCGGGCTTTTGGCTTTTCGGGTCTGGCAAGTTCAGGTAGCGTTCTGCATCGCCAAGCATGGTGTTTATGTGGCATGGTACGGGGTACTGACTGCATCTAATGCCATGCATGACGCTCAATACCATGCCCCTTGTCCCAAAGCTGACATGGTATCGAGTCAACCTAAAGGCCCGGTTTTACTGGGGATAGACCCATGTTTCCGCGCTTTTCTGGGCATGGTATTTTTTCATGGAAATAGTGGAAGCCATGCTCACCGATACCAAGCTTCGAAATCTCAAACCCCAGGACAAGCTCTACAAGGTGATTGACCGTGACGGCTTGTACGTGGCCGTCACCCCGGCCGGCTCAATCTCCTTTCGCTACAACTACTCCATCAACGGTCGGCAAGAGACCATCACCTTCGGTCGTTACGGCTTAGGGGGAATAACTCTGGCAGAGGCTCGCGAGCTGCTAGGGGAGGCGAAGAAGATGGTCGTCGCTGGTAAGTCTCCGGCAAAGGAGAAAGCGCGTGCGAAGGCGCGGACGAAGGGGGCTGAGACTTTTGACGCTTGGGCTGAAAAATGGCTGCGCGGTTACCAGATGGCGGACTCGACGCGAGACATGCGTCGATCAGTCTATGAGCGTGAGTTGAAGCCGAAGTTTGGCAATCAGAAACTGGTCGAAATCACCCACGAGGATCTGCGAGCGCTGACGGATGCGATAGTGGAGCGGGGTGCCCCTGCAACCGCCGTCCACTCACGGGAGATCGTGCTGCAAGTCTTCCGTTGGGCCATTGAGCGTGGCCAAAAGGTTGAAAACCCGGCCGATCTGGTACGGCCTGCCAGCATCGCGAAATTCGAGCCACGCGACCGTGCGTTGACGCCTGATGAAATCGCGCTGGTGTACCAGTACATGGACAGAATCGGTACCGCGACCTCGGTTCGCGCAGCGGCCAAACTCCTCCTGCTTACGATGGTGCGCAAGAGCGAGCTGACCAATGCAACGTGGAGTGAAATCAATTTCAGCGAGGCGCTATGGACGATCCCCAAAGAGCGGATGAAGCGTCGTAACCCTCATTTGGTGTTTTTGTCCCGACAGGCATTGGATTTCTTCATAGCGTTGAAAACCTTGGCTGGAGGTTCAGATTACGTTCTGCCGTCACGCTACGACTCTGATTTGCCAATGAGTGCGGCCACGATCAACCAAGTACTAACTCTCACCTATCGTTTGGCCCAAAAGGAGGGGGTGCCGCTAGGCAAGTTCGGCCCTCACGACCTGCGACGGACTGCCAGCACGCTGCTGCATGAGGCTGGCTACAACTCCGACTGGATCGAGAAGTGCCTCGCGCACGAGCAGAAAGGCGTGCGCGCCGTTTACAACAAGGCCGAGTACCGTGATCAGCGCCGAGCGATGCTCCAAGATTGGGCGGATATGATCGACGGGTGGACGCTTAAGAAACCTCGGAAGATAAATGGGGAGATTGCATGATCACCCCCTCATTTTAGCTAATCGCGTGATGGGAAATTGCCCAGCACTTTGCGATCGGTTTTCATCAATGCTGATCAGCTATTTGGATTCGCACCAAGCGCACGCATGGCTAAGGGGCGGAAGCAGCTATGTACGACCGGCAGCAACCGGCCAGAGGTCGCCCTATAATCCCTCTGGGAGATCAAGGCCGATTTAGGTAAATCGCTTAAGCGGTCCAGGCCCTCCCTATGTCCTCTATCCATTCAACCCGTCGGTTTGGTAGCGTTTATTTCGCCTTCGAGCTTCCCCTCGATGCAGTGTTCTACTTTTTCATATATTCGCAAAAGTTTTTTTGCAGCATAAATAAGCGCATTCCTATCACTTGTGAATGAAGCAGACTTCGCACCCAGACTAATTTCGATTCCTTTGATTGTCGTAGAATCTGCCTCTCCTTCATTTATCCCTAAGTTGTGCACCGTATTTCGTTGCTTGCGATAGAAATTTAAAAAATTTCTTGTTTCTACAATATCTAAATCATTGTCACGGCACTTGGATAGTACGTACTCGATTTTTTCCGCACCAGATAGATAAAAATTTATATTTTTTATTTTCTTTAGAGTGGACGATTTTTTTGATTCGTTCGTGCAAGAGGAATAAATGCATATATATTTAACAAGCTCTTTCTCTTTTCTCTCAAGTCTATCTTTAGGGGCGACTATGTCATAAAGCAGACCAATATGTTTTTCAAAAGCCGAGTATGTTCCAACCTTGAAGTCTAAAAAGGCAGAGCCAATGATGAAATCTGTTTTGCTGGAGAAGAGATCCGGCAAGTCTGCTTTGGCAAGCTCTAACCTTTTAAAATGCCTTTCCTCGTAGTTGTCTTCAATCGCTTGGTCCAGAATGCTAGTGAGCGGGCCTCTATTGGGGAGAGATGCAGAGATTTCTTCATTGATAAAATATGTTAGTATTGAGTCTACTTGATCCGACATCGCAGTGTAAAAGTTGCTGTAGTTATCCCCGTGGGCGGCTCCTTTACGTAGCTCGGAAAAATGACCTTTAATAAGGCATTCACCCTTCAATATTAAGAGATTATAGATTCTTTTGTTGCTATTCCTATCGGGGCCGAAAATCTGCGCGCTCATTTTAGTCCTTTATGTTCAAGGGATAGTGGAAAGGTAGTTTGTACTTGTATGTGGCTGCCCTAGCCGCCATTCTCCGTCGCACTCAAGTAGGGTTGGGTGAAAGTCGTAGCGAGATTGAATACTTGGTCTGGATTGCGCTCGAACGGCTTTTTCCCGCAAGAGTAAGTTCCTTTAGCTTCGTTCTTATACTGCCGAACAGAATTCGAAGACATTCGATATACTAAGAAGTCATCTGTATACATGCTCGAACGAAGCAAGCTGGTCTTGCCCAGCACAACAAGCACATGGTCGTACATGTCCGGGTTTCCTAGGTCTATATTTGTGCGTGTGCAAGATCCGTGGTACTTAACTTGAACAAAACCATCGCGATCGATTCCATCGTGTCCGACTTGGCGACCACTTGATGCAAGTTCTATCTCATAAAAGTGAGTGCAGATGTACTCAGCCAGATCTCCGAGGTACTTGTCAGACCTGATAACTCCTAACTTTCGGAGTTCGCTTGCTGCATCAAAAAATGCTGAAATAGCTTTCGGTATTGCTGCGTCCAAGTGGCACCTGTAAATGGAAATTTTCTGAGTTTGTCAGCCTGCTTCGCTTTCTCTTGGGTCTGGCGGAGTAAGTCGTGTGGTCTAAAACGTAAGGTGGAAGTTGATTAATCCGAACCTTCAAGAAGCATATCAGATAGAGAGGTAGTTGGTGACCAAACTCCCTCCATACTCTCAAGATAGTTCTGGCAGAGTGAGACGATTTTGTTACGACCAGCAATTCTGACGGTGTGCTGCTCGATCTCCGTACGTCCGTTGAGGATGTCCCTAGTAAAGCCCGATGAAGATAGCAGTATTCCCTTAGTTTTGCCGCCCACTTTTGCGACCACATCAATCAAGCTAGATAGGGCGTTGCTTCCTGGCTTTTTCCCGCTGGCAAGCCAATGCTTTATCTCGACTAGAAAGACATGTGTTTCACCATGCTCCTTGCTTTCGAGGCGGATATCAAATCCACCATCTTTTCCGGGTCGTGTCAATTCGGTTGTGAATCCAAGCAGCTCAAAAACCTCTCGCATGACTCGTTCCAGATCTCGCCACTCAATGTCTCGAAGACAACGTGGGTTTTTGGCGATCTCGGATGCAATTGCCTTCATTGCCGTTCGAACAATTACATCAAGCTGAGACGATGCCGTGGTGTCCTCTATTACATTAGTATTAGACTCGACCTCGCTCAAATATCGCTTCAGTACTGGCCGTCCACTGGAGGATATGGCAATACGCCCCTCCGCCTCTAAAATTGCTGCGCGTTCACGTGAATAGCGCCATGACCGACCCTGAGGAGGATACTGACCAAACCATTCGTATTGAAAGCTTGGCCGCTCAAAAGGCGACGTAACAGCTGAAAAAAGGTACGGCCCTCTAGGATCATCGTCCGGATTCTTATAACGGCCATCAATTGCGGAGCTTCTCGAATTCATTGGGCTACACTGCAAAAAATAGGTGGGTAAAGAACTACAATTAAGTAAACCAACTTCGTTTTATTTGTGAGGCTTTGAGGCACTCACGCTGTCGACAGTCGAAAAAAATCCGGGATTGAGTGAATGGCTTTGGATACTGCTTGGCGCTCGATCTCCAGTCTGCGAGCAATTTCTGACTGGTTGAAGCCGAATTTTTGTAGTACGAGGATTTGCTTTCTTCGGTCTGTCAGCTTCATGTCCACCATTAGTCGAGCGAGATTTCTTAGCTCCGCTTCGTCCGCTAGGTGTAGGGTTTGGCTAAGCATGTATCGAAAGATATACGCGTCGACGAGCTCGTCACCTGACTTTGCCTTAGGCTCTGCTCGTATCGCGCATTGTCTGCTCAATCTGGCCAGCTCTAGGTCGAACTGCGCTACAGATCTCATTGCTTGCCTGTATGCCGGGTTCCAGCGTCCATCTGGTGTCTTTGGGCGGTGGGTGGTGCAGTACAGTTTGCTCAGGCGTAGGTGTTCATCGAGGTCACGCTGACCTTCACCGTCTGCGAACAGTGCTAGCTCTGCTCGTGCGCCGCAGAATCTACAAAACCCCTTCAAGCGTTGACCGTTCAAACCGCCCATATCCTTGTTAGACGGCTGCTTGCGTTTACATGCCAGCACCAGTTCTATCAGCGTCTCAAGCGTCGCAATGAAGCAGCGATCATCCCCCGACTGCCTGTCGTGGGTCAGAACAAAGGCTCGTAGCAGTTGACGCTGTAGGCGGACCATAGCGGCAATGCCAACCAGCTGCATAATCGCGCTGAACGCCACATTCGTTCCTGCTCCGGGTATATGGCCCTGATAACCCGATGGAAGCGTTTCGGCATATGACGCCACGGCAGGGTCGATAAGCTCTTCGACCAGACGAATGATCGGATAGCGTTTAGATGCTGTGGAGTAAGGCTCCCAGCGATCAAGGAATCGGTGAAGGGCCTCTGCGACGGAGGCATCACACCCCTCCCAAATAGCTATGGTCGTTTGTTTTTTCATGTCAACCATTCTAGCCAATCATTCTGTCGAAGCAATAGGCACCTAAAGGCACGATCAGGCACACATTCGCTGTGACTGATAGGGCCTAGCTATGCATTCATCGAGCAAAAAACTCATCGACAAAAAGACACTCTTGGCGATGATCCCGCTGTGTGAGCGCACGATTTATAACTTTGAAATGAAGGGTAAATTTCCACGTCGAATTGCGGTGAGTAGCCGCAAGGTCGTGTGGGATTTAGCCGAGGTAGAGGAGTGGATTGATACATGCAGGGAGTCCGGCCCCCCTCCTAGGCCAGGAATGGCAGTCTGAGCGGTGGGGGTCAGGCCTGAGACAAGGTCGATATGGCGTCCTCACTCAGACACTGCAAACGGCTTGGTAGAGCTGAATAGCGCAAGTTTACAGCTTGCGCTTTTCAGTTCTCAGGACGAAGCGCAGATGTACCACGATAGGACGAGAGCCGGTTTTTTTTCGTTGCTCGTCGACTCCCGAGGTGAAAAGCGCCAGTCTTCTCATCGTTTGGCTGATATGCCAAAAGTGCTCAGTTTGTTGGACAAAAAACGTGACACGTGGATGTCCCAAGCAGAGTTCATCCGACCCAATCGGCGAGTCGTTAATCTTCTGCGGCTTGGTCTGCTGTTCACCGACCTCGATACCTACCGCATCCCTGCACTGGCTGGCCGCGACCCTGAAAAATTGGCCGCCTCAGTGTTGTATTTTTGTGCCAAAGAAGGCGTGCCCGCGCCGTCCATGCTGATCTACAGCGGCCGGGGGATACAGGCCAAGTGGCTGCTAGAGGGCACGATTCCGCGCCAAGCCCTGCCCCGCTGGAACGCCTGCCAGCGGTATCTAGTGGATCGCCTCGCGCATATCGGGGCCGACCCGATGGCCAAGGATGCAAGCCGGGTATTGCGCACCGTTGAGACGGTCAACAGCAAGAGCGGTGAAGTCTGCCGCGTGGTGCATGTCACGAACGGCATTGATGGCCAGCCGATCCGGTACAACTTCGAGTACATGTCCGAGGCATTGCTACCCACTGCCCGGTGGACTATCGAGCAGCAGCGGCAGGAACAGGGCCAGCGGCGCGCCACGAAAAAGCCTTTCCTCTTGGTGCCCGGCGGCAAGGCCGACAATCTGCGCGGTTTCTCGGGCCGCCAACTCGCTTGGGATCGCCTCGAAGACCTGCGCAAGCTCGCCGAGCTGCGCGGCGGCGTCGTGGAAGGCCAGCGGATGCAACACCTGTTCTGGCGGTTGAACTTCCTGTTGCTTTCCGGTGCAACCAACAGCAAGCAGATGTACCACGAAGCGGCCGCACTGGCCCGCGAGCTTGATCCGCAGTGGAACAGCCGCTCGAAAGAGCTTATGACCCTGTTCAGCAAGGCCAAAGCCTACGAGGCCGGGGAGAAAGTCAGCTTTGGCGGCAAGGACTACGCGCCGCTGTACACGCCGAAGAACGACACCCTTATCAACCTGTTCGGGATCACTGCCGACGAACAACACCAGCTCAAGACCATTGTCAGTCGGGTCGAGGCTGCAGAGCGGGATAGGAGGCGCCACGAGCTTCGTAGGCGAGCTGCCGGTTCAGTAGACCGACAAACCTACCTTGATACCGCTAAAGCCAAGCAAACACAGGCACAGGCTCTAAGGCGCGAGGGGTTGAGCGTACGGGCTATCGCTAAGCTAATGGGTGTATCAGTTATGGCAGTGTCCAGGTACATAAAAACGTCGGAGATTCAGTGTACCAAGTCCGTCCGTATTACTAATGGCGAAGCCCCCGCGCTTTGACGGCGGCCCGTCCAGTCTGATGGTCCAAGTGTTCAAAGTCCGTGCGTATTACTAATGGCAGAGCCTTCCGCGCGTTGGATCAAGGCTGTCTGGGGTCGTCGTTGTGATGGAGTGCCAGTAGGGTGCTGGTCCGAAGTAATAAGGCGGCTCGGATTTTGAACTTAGGGGGAGATTACGGTTACGTGCGGGTGGTCTGAAAGGGTGAGCTGAGACAAGTCCGTGCGTACTACTTGGATATGGTGGCCCCGTGAAACAAACCCCCGCACTCTGGCGGGGGATTGTAGGGTCAGCGGTTGACGGAGGAGTCGAGCCTTTGGGCTTCCTGCGCCGCTCGGATCGCCGTCAGAATTTGCTGGGCTTGAGCAGCATTGCTCTTGCTACCAAGTAGAGGGATGCGATTCAGATGTTGCACTCCAGAAAACATGTGAAAGGAAACCGAAAGGGCCAGCGGGCTAACTCGAAGCTGCAACGCGGTGCATTGTCGATCCAGTCTATCGAGCAATGGCCCGTAGCCTTTGCTTCGCAGCCAACGGCCGAACGCCCACATGCCAATGGCTAAGGTGGAGGCGAGCACTACGAATCCAGCGAACATTAGAATGCTATTCATGATTATTTCTCCGGGTGGTCGTTGCTTGAGGTTATGCTCGAAATGTCGAGGCGGCCGGAATTCGAGCAGGTGTTCGTGTCTGGTCGAATGACGTTGGATTCCATGCCTGCGGCTTCCCCAGTTGGCTCTGCGGACGTGGGCGAACTGGAGTCAATGGGAGCTGGCTGTAGAAGATCAGCGCCAAGCGACGTTGAGTGGGCATTCTCCATGCCCGGCACTGTCAGCGAGGCAATTACGCCAAGCGCTTTTGCACCACCATTGGCCGCTTGGGACAGTGCGCTGCCGGAACTAACAGCTCCCCCTTTCGATGTTGCTTTCTGATCATTGTCACCGCCGCTCTGTGCGGCCTTCCCGGCCTGCTTAGCGGTCTGCTGGACGATGTCGCTGGACGTAGCCGATGGGGTAGCTGCACCACCGCCAATCTTCGCACCTGCGGAGCTCGCCGCCTTGGCCGCTGCGCCGCCGCCAGTGCTAGACCCTACGCCGGGGGATGTAGCTCCACCTACTGGCGAGGCAGCACCAGCGGAGCTTGCACCGGTAAAACTGGAGTTGATCGCCCCTGCCAGACCGCCGCCGTTGATGCCTCCGGCACCCGCTGCACCGGCAGCAGCAGGAGCTGCCGCCCCGGCCGTGGCGATGGTTGCGATTGCCGCCGCTGCACCGGCAGCACCGGCGGCCGCCATACCACCGATGGCTGACCCGCCACCCATCGACGTGCCGCTAATCATGCCGCCGATCAGGTCGGGAATAGTCTTTGTCAGATAGCAGCACACCAAGGCCAGACCGACCATCGTCATCAACGACGCTTCGTCATTGGTGTAGGCGGCCAACCACTGCTTGGCCGACTGGACGATCAAGCCGACGATTAGCGTTAAGACGAACAGCTTGGCTCCTATTGCGACGGTGAAGCGCATTGGGGCGATCGCAAAATCACGCGTCCATTGTGAGCCGCCAAAGCCAAAGAACAGCACCGAAGCATTGATGATGACGTAAGACTCTACGAGCGTTACGAACATGAATGCAGCGATGAAGGCGAAACACGCCAATACAAGGATTGTGCATACTGCGATCAGAAGTCCTTTGGCCGGAGAAAACACTGATATGCCCTTTACCATAGTGCGGCCAAAATCCAGTGCAACTGCCAGCATATCGCCGGGTTCTAATGCGCGCCCGAGGCCGCTCGCAGATGCCGCCGCTTCGCGGAAACTATCGACTATGGTAGATGACCATTCCACCGAGTACTTCATTACAGCGAGGAAGAAACCGACTACCAGGACGAAGCGCAGCAGCTCGCCGACAATCTCGCCGAAGTCGGCTTGCTTCATGACCAAAGGTATGAACGTCCAGACGAACTGAATCGAGGCTAATAGCCAGAATAATCTGATCGCATAGTCATACAGCTTTCCTGACCACTGATGCGACTGCTGCAAAACGAGGTCGAGTAGGCCCTGCACCGATGTGTCGGCATAGGAAAGGTCGGTCACGGCCATAGCATCTCCGCTCACAAATGCACTCGCTAAGGCGAGGAACAACAGTAGGCGAGCATCCATAGCTAGTACCCCTTAACGCCGCCGCGAGTATTCGGGCGTGCTTCAAACGAGGTATCAGCGTCACTCTGTCGCCTTTGGTGCTTAGTCACCGAGGTACATTCGCTGTTGCTTTGAACTGCCACGGTGACCATAAACGCGATTAGTGCTGAGCCGGAGCAGATCAACGCGATGAGCCATTTCGAAATAGTCATTCTCAGTACCCCTTCACGCCACCGCGTTTGTTTTCACGTGCTTCAAACTGCTGTTCCGTTGCCTCGCCCGCAGCCTTTCGATCAACCTGCTGAGCCATGTAATTGCCCTGCATGTTGATTTGTGTGGCCAGCAGATCGCGCAGCTTCTGCAACTGCTGGACATTTTGTGAGGCGATTTCGTTGCCTGCCTGAATCGCCTGCATCCGGCCCACGGCTGACTGTGAACGTGAAACCATGCGCGCGAGCTGAGCGTCTTCAGACTCGAAAGCTCCTGTATTTAAATCCGCTGCTTTCATTGCTATTTTCACGTTGTCACGACCCCGCACGGACCACTTTTCATAGCGATCACGGTTCGGAACTTCTGCCGAGTTCGCAGCTTGATTCAGGTAAGACTCGAAGCCTGGAAAGGCCGTGTTGAATTTCGAATCCATGTCTTGGATTTGTCGGCCTAGGGCTTGCGAGCGGTTGTAGATGTTGGCCACATTTTTCAGATCGGCCGCGATGCTGCCAAATATCGAGTTCGGCAAGCTCGTGCCTTGCGTAACCATGTTTTGGTACTGCTGAATCTGCGTTTGCAGTTGCTCGGCGGTATTCAATGCCGTGTTGACTTGCTCGACGTACTCGAACATCTGCTGATAGAACGTCGAGCAATTCGAGCAATAGATTGCATAAGCACGGGCAGGGGAGATGCATACCATCCCTACAAAAACGGCTCCGAGAATCTTGGCGCTGTTGGCCATTTGGCGAATAAGCTTCCCGAGCGCATAAGCGGTCGTTCTGTGCGAAGTATCAGCTGACAGCGTTCTGTCTTTGATGGGCTTTGAGATTATTTGGTGCATATGCCGACCTCAATCAGTCACTATTATTCGTGCTTGATCGTGCCCCGATATGCCGGTCGCATCGATGGAATGATTGGCTAATTAGGTTGACATGGAAGATGCCGACGGGCGGCGAATGCCGATGAGGTTTCCTAGAAAACTTTCAACGAGCCGACGGAGTGTGATTTTCAATCGGTCGGCGTCGCATGCAGGGGGAGGGGCAAATCTTTGCGTCGTTAATGGTCGTGTACGCTTGAGAGAGGCGAGGTCGCTGAAACTCTCGAACATACACCAAAGTTAGATCAGGTCGTCACGATTGTTGCCACTGCTAGGATCATGCCTGAACCCAAGTTGACGCTTTGACATGGTGCTTGGCTGCATTGTCGCGCCAGACTGCGTTTGTTCTACCAGTGGCGTCGTAGGAAGTAGTGTCTCGTCTGCAACCCTTGGGCGCTGGTCTCCGCGCTTGGTCGGTGTACGGATGTACTTTCCGACATATCGGGCGAACTGGCTGTAGCTCAGACCAGTGTTATCCCCACCGTGGTTCTCGTACACGACCGTCACCGGCCACCCGGCCTGGATCAGGCTACGGAATTCCTCAAGACGCGCTAAAAATGCGACCCGGCCTGCGCCTGTAGGCCCTTCTTTTGGTGTTTTTTTCATCGCAGAGTCCGCCTAAGCATAGTTGCGCAAGTATGTGCATAAAATTGCATATTTCCCATGCGTAATCTAGCGTATACATGCGTAAATATGCTTATGTTCGCTCCTTCTGAGCTGTTCGCATAGATACGCATATGTTTGCGCCTAGCTGGACGGCAAGATGTGTGTTGTACGGGTGCGGGCAAGCCCGCACCCGTACAACACCTCCCCTTAGTCGCCTCCGGCTCAATTGCATATTGCTCTGCGAGGCCAAGCGTCGCTGCCGCTACGAGGGACATGAGAGGTAACTTGGTAGACCACCATAAGCGATGACGAAGCACCAGAAAAATCCAAAGCGCGGCGGCGTGGGAAGCCAATTGAAGTATGGGTGACGGAAGAGGAAAAGGCGGTGATTACAAAGCGCGCTGAAGAGACTGGTCTGTCTCGTTTGGGGTTTTTACGGGCCGTCGGAATGAACTATCCCATCTGCTCGGTTGTTCACCTGATGGCAGGGTCAGATTTGGTCAAGTCAACGGCGACTTCGGCCGTGTGGCTAGCTCACTGAAACTTTCGCTTCCAGAGAAGCATGGGCAAGGAGCGGGTGTGAAGGGGATGATGGTTGAATTCCGGGAATTACAGTCCGGCATCCGAGATAAAATAGGGTTGATTGTAAAGGCACACAAGTGAAACGACCTCCGAGTGGACGCGTTTTTGGATTGTGCAATCAAAGTCCTCCGGTCGGCTGGATGCTGCTACTAAGGGCGTCTTGCATTCGATTGGATGGGATCTACGAAGCTCACCGTGCCATCAGCTTGGAGGACACCATCACATGAAAGATAGATTGCATAGTGAAGTCATGTCTGAGCAATTTCGTGTCGACCCTTTCTACGCAGAGGAGCTGCTTGCGGACGTCCTGCGTGACGGAAGCCCCGCAGAGTTAGCTATCCTGTTACGACATCTCTCCAGTGCGTTGGGGGAAGGTAATCACAACCCAATCGTTGTGGAGGAATAGAGAAGAGAGCCCCTCTATAATCGTGTGGAGAGAAAGGACATCATATCGGCGATGATTATCAGATACTGATACACTTAAGCTCAAAATTTCATTGGGTTCCACCATGAAGCGGTGCGTCGTCGGCATCAAAAATACGAATGGTTCGCATTCATGTTCAGGTGGGTGCGAAGCTCCGAGTATATGGTTTTCTTCCTTCGGATCATTGGCGGCTGTGTTGTCAGATGACAATCGCCGTCTATTGCGCCTGATTCACGAGAAGCAACCGAAGTCATTGACTGAGCTGGCGCAGCTCAGTGGTCGTAAGGTGCCAAACTTGTCACGCACTCTGCGTCTGATGGCTGACTATGGCCTTGTGTCGTTGCATCGGCATGCTCGGGATGTTCAACCAACAGCGCTGGCAACTGAATTTTTGGTCGTTCTGGATTGATGGTCGTTAATGATATAGGGAACACGATGGCGCGGATGTGGATGGTACGGGGGGAGGGAGGTAGCTTGTATGACGCCTTTCGGGAGCACGGAGTGGCCGCTGTTGGATGGAATCAGCTGGCACCCCATGCGAAACTTGGAGTCGGGCGCAAGCAGTTGATTTCTTTGTACCAGTCTGCGGAGCCGCAGGCGAAGCAAGGGACAGTCGTCTCGGGCGCTTCGCAGGTCTGGCGCTTCGTCAACGACATCCAGAATGGCGATTGGATTGTCACCTATTCGCCGGCCAATCGCCTCTACTCAATCGGCAAAGTCACTGGCCCAGCAGAGTATCACCCCGAATGGGCCGAGCAGGGCCTGCCTCTGGCGCGTAAGGTGCATTGGCAAGCGCAGGAGCTGCCGCGCGACAGTTTAGGCACCAGTACCAAGAACAGCTTGGGCTCAACCCTGACTCTGTTCGAGTTGCCTTCTAATGCCGTAACCGAAATGCTCGTGGCGCTGAAGGGAAAGCCGGCGCTGGTAGGGGAGGATGAAGTCGAGGAAGTGATTGCCGATCCACTGGCTGATATCGAATCTCAGGCGCTGGAGCGCATCAAGGATCGGGTCAATGAGCTCGATTGGGACGAGATGCAGCGACTGGTCGCTGGCATCCTACGCGCTATGGGTTACAAGACTCAGATCTCGCCGGTCGGCTCCGACCGCGGCAAGGACATTGTTGCCTCGCCCGATGGCTTTGGCTTCGAGCACCCGCGCATCGTCGTGGAGGTCAAACATCGCAAGGGGCAGATGGGAAGCCAAGAGATTCGCAGCTTCTTAGGTGGCCGTCACAAGGACGATCGCGGGCTATATGTCAGCACTGGAGGCTTTACTAAGGACGCCCAATACGAAGCCGACCGCGCCTCTATTCCTCTGGCGATGTGGACGCTGGACCATGTGGTCCGCGCATTGATCGAGCACTACGACGCCACCGATGCCGAGACCAAGCGAATCGTGCCGCTGAAGCGGCTGTACTGGCCGGCTTAACCAAATACATAATGTGGTTCAAAGAATATGAGTGTTAACTTTCAGCAACTCGCCAACTTCATCTGGTCGGTAGCCGACTTGCTACGTGGTCCCTACCGTCCTCCGCAGTACGAGCGAGTGATGCTGCCGCTGACCGTATTGCGCCGCTTCGACGCCGTGCTTGCGCCTTCCAAGGAAGCTGTGCTCAAACGCTACGATGAGTTGAAGGCCAAAAATATCGTCAACATCGACGCAATCCTGAACAACCTCGCCAAGGACGACGATAGCCGCCCGCTGGGCTTTCATAACCATAGTCCACTAGATTTTCAAAAGCTCAAAGGCGATCCGGACAACATTGGCCGCCATCTGGTGGATTACATCGCTGGTTTTTCCGAGAATGTCCGCAAGATCTTTGAGCGTTTCGAATTTGACAAGGAGATCGAGAAGCTCGAAGAGTCTAATCGTTTGTATCAAGTGGTGGCGCAGTTCGCCGAGATCGACCTGCATCCGCGCAAGGTGGACAACATCACCATGGGGCTGGTGTTTGAGGATCTGATCCGCCGCTTCAACGAACAGGCCAATGAAACGGCGGGCGATCACTTCACTCCCCGCGAAGTGATCCAGCTCATGGTTAATCTCCTTCTGGAACCCGACACCAGTGTGCTTACCCAGGCTGGCGTCATCGTCACCATCTGCGACCCGGCTTGCGGGACCGGCGGTATGCTGGCCGAAGCGCAGAATTGGATTCGCGCCCACAACGAACAGGCCATCGTTAAAGTATATGGGCAAGACTACAATCCGCGGTCCTATGCCGTGGCTGCTTCTGACCTGCTGATTAAGGGGAATAAGGATAATCAGGTCGTACTGGGTAATACCCTTACAGACGATCCGTTCCCCGATGTACGTTTTGATTATTTGCTGGCCAACCCACCCTTCGGCGTGGACTGGAAAGCGGAAAAGAAGATCATCGACCGTTGGCCCAACTTCCGCGGTTACAGCGGCAAGCTGCCACGCATCAATGATGGTGCCCTGCTGTTCCTGCTCTACATGATGAGTAAGTTCCAGGACTACAAGGCCGGCGACCGTGACAACCCGGGCTCGCGTACGGCCGTCGTGTTCAACGGTTCCCCACTGTTTTCCGGCAGCGCTGGCACCGGCGAGAGTGAAATCCGTCGCTGGATCATCGAGCACGACCAGCTTGAAACCCTCGTCGCCCTGCCTGAGCAGATGTTCTACAACACCGGCATCGGTACCTTCATCTGGGTGGTTACCAACCGCAAGGCCGACCACCGCAAAGGCAAGATCCAGCTCATCGACGCCCGTGAGCGCTCCAAGCCGATGAAGCGCAGCTTGGGCGACAAGCGCCGCTATCTCGATCAGGCCGCGCTCGACGCCATCACCTGCGAACACGGCTCCATGGAGAACAGCTCCACCAGCCGCGTCTTCGACAACGCTGACTTTGGATACCGCCGCATCACCATGCTGCGTCCTCTGCGTCTGCGCTTCCAGATCACCGATGAAGCACGCGATAGCTTCCTGAATGCCTGCCCCGAGTTGTTCGATGCTTTGCAGATCATACAAGACGAACTTGGCAGCGAACCGCTGTTGGACTGGAACCACGCTTGGGATGCCGTGCGGCAGGTGTTAAAGGCCCTGCCCTATGACGTAGAAGGCTGGGCAAAGGGCGCTAAGGGGACTGCACAGAAGAAAATATTCCGCGACTGTTTCACCACCGTTGACCACACGGCCGCGCCGGTCATCGCCAAACACCACAAGATCGAGCCGCTGGATCGCGCCACTCTGTTCCCCAACCAGACCCTGCCAGCCGACCTCGGTAAGGACGAGCTCTTCTCGCTGCTGGGCCTCGTTGCCGACGGCAAGGGCAAATACATCGAGTACGAACCTGACCCGGCGCTGAAGGACTCCGAGAACATTCCACTGAAAAAGGACATCGTCAGCTACGTGCAGCGCGAGGTGAAGCCATACGTGGCTGAAGCCTGGATCGACCGCGAGACACTGGACGAGCAAGACGGTGGCATCGGTAAGGTGGGCTACGAGATCAACTTCAACCGCGTGTTCTTCCAGTACCAGCCACCGCGCCCGCTGCATGAGATCGATGCAGAGTTGGCCGGCGTGGAGCAGCGGATTCTGGAGTTGCTGCGGGAGGTGACTGAGTGAGCACGTCCATCAATGTTGAGCAAAGGCGCCTTAAGTACTTAACGCATGAACCTTTGGCTTATGGGGCAAATGAGGCTGCTCTTGATGACAATCCCGACTGGCCGCGCTTTGTACGAATCACGGACATTCATGAGAATGGCACACTGCGTGATGAGACGTTTAGGTCATTATCGCCTGACGTGGCAGAACCTTATTTGCTTCAGAAGGGTGATGTCCTCTTTGCGAGAAGTGGTGCAACAGTCGGTAAAACATTCATATATCGACCTGCGTGGGGGCAAGCCTGTTTTGCTGGTTACTTGATTCGTTTTCGAAGCGCTCAAGAACTGGTTTTGCCTGAGTTCATCTATTTCTTTTCGCAAAGCGATATTTACTGGCGACAGATTAAATTAGGAACGATCCAAGCAACAATCCAAAACTTCAGTGCTGAAAAATATGCTGAATTGGTAGTCTGCCTCCCCCCTCTCAATACGCAACGCCTAATCGTCGACTACCTCGACAGCGAAACCGCCCGCATCGACGGCCTGATTGCCGAGAAAGAACGCATGCTGACGCTGCTGGAGGAAAAGCGCGCCGCCCTCTTGAGTCGTGTCGTCACCCGCGGCCTCGACACCACCGTCCCTCTCAAACCATCCGGCCAGGAATGGCTGGGCGAGATTCCGGCGCATTGGGGTTTGCAGCGATTAAAGCAGCTTGCTGAGGTTCGAGGCGGCTTGACGCTTGGTAAGCGTTACTCTGGCGAATTGCTGGAATACCCCTATCTGCGCGTCGCAAACGTGCAAGACGGTTACCTCAAGTTAGACGACGTCCTAACTGTTGAAGTGCCCGCCTCAGAGGCCGCATCTAACCTTTTGGCATATGGCGATGTATTGATGAATGAGGGCGGTGACATAGATAAGCTCGGCAGGGGCTGCGTTTGGCGAGAAGAGGTCACGCCTTGCCTCCATCAGAACCATGTATTTGCTGTCAGGCCTCATTCAGTTGATTCAGATTGGCTGGCGCTATGGACATCGACACTAGAGGCAAAGCGCTACTTCGAAAGCCGCGCCAAGCGCTCGACCAATCTTGCATCCATATCTGGATCGAACGTCAAGGAGCTTCCAGTTCCATTGCCACCGATTAATGAACAACGCGCAATTGGACGATTCCTTGCTGGTAGGCACTCTCGGCTTGAGAACCTTCGCCGTGAGTTGCGAGAATCACTGCGCCTGCTTGCAGAACGCCGCGTCGCGCTGATCACCGCCGCCGTCAACGGCCTAATTCCGTTAGAGAGGATGCTAGGATGAAACTGAAGAAGCTTACCCTCGCAAACTTCCGGGGCTTGGATCAGATCGACCTTGACTTTGCCGATGACGTGACGGTGATTGCCGGAGTGAATGGCGTGGGTAAGTCGGGTGTGTTGAAAGCACTAACGATTGCGCTGTCGCTGGCACTGCCCAGGTTCACGGTTTCCCGTGAGTCACCGCTAGGCTCGAACGACACCGATGTCCAAGCGGGCAAGCTTGGGCTCTCCATGTCGGTCACGCTCAGCCTAGATGCAGCAAAGATTATGGTCGATCTTACTCGCTCGGCACCGTTGGCTAGTGATATGGCAGAGAGCTTGATCACACGTCGAGACGATCTGCGCTTTGCTACGCGCGAGACGAAGAAAGGGTCGAAAGAAGAGCAACGCATCAATGATGAAATCCGGCGCATTGAAATTCAGCTTGGTCAGGCAACAGACATTGCTACCGTGCGCGTCCTTCCTGAAGACGCGGCCATTGATGAGGATGAGCTAGTCGCAAATGTTAAGGGCGATAGTAAGCAGCCGATTAGCGTGTTTTATACGACCTCGCGCTTTCTGTCCCGACTTCCACCCACGTTGCCCAAAACGAAGAGAACTGACGCAGCGACTGCCTATGACAAGGCTCTCAACCAGCTGGAAGTGTCGCTCAATGATTTTGCTAATTGGTATCGTGTTGTCGCATCGGAGGCAGGTGCCGCAACCAGAGATCGGCTGTTTCAGCAACTAGAACAGGCAATTAAAACATTCCTTCCAGATGTCTACGATCTGGTGCTGCACGACGGACGACCGCCGCGGTTCAGTGTGACAAAGAGCGGTAAGAGGCTGTTTCTGGAGCAGCTTTCTGATGGTGAGCGCGGACTGCTGGCATTGGTGTTTGATCTTACCCGCCGGCTGGCCATTGCCAACCCGGACAGCGACAACCCTATCGCCGAGGGCGTAGCGCTGGTGCTGATCGATGAGATTGAACTGCACCTGCATCCAAAGTGGCAGCGACAGGTTGTTCGTCGGCTTCGTAATACTTTCGGTGCATGTCAGTTTGTATTGACGACACATTCGCCTCAAGTAATCGGCCAGGTACAAGCAGCGAAGCTGCGCTTGCTCACATCTGAGCAAGGGAAAGTGTCAGTGGTTCCCGTGGCTCAATCCTTTGGAATGGATAGCAGTTGGGTTTTGCAGAATATCATGGGTGTCTCTGCGCGTGATTACGAGATAGAGCAGCGTCTTTCTGCAACCTATCAAGCCATTGATGAAGATAGATTGAACGAAGCGCGATGCCTTGCGGAACAACTTCGTGCTGATATAGGAGATTTTCCTGATCTGCAGGAGGCGTTGGCGCTGTTGGACCGATTTGTGCTGCTGGGGTCTGAATGAGAAGGATTACGAAGACCCACCAACCGAATGAAGTTCGACAGTGGCGAGAGGCTAATAGGGAAACCAATCACAGCTACAGAGATCTTTTGGGAACTGCAGCGCATCGTGCCCTGAAATCGAAATTACTTGAAGAGCAGGGCTGGCTGTGTGCTTACACAGGTCGCTTGATCGACAATGGTTCGTCCCACGTCGAGCACATCAAGCCCCAATGCGAATGTGTCGATTGGGAGGACGTCGAGTATCGAAATGTTGTTGCCTGCTTTCCCGTTGATGGTGGGGACGTATCTTACGGTTATGGTGCACCGGTTAAGGCCAGCTGGTGGGATGAGCCGCGGTTCGTATCTCCGCTGTCAACTGATTGTGAGCGACGCTTCCGCTTCTCGTGGAGCGGCCATGTGTACCCCAACCCTGGCGACCATGAGGCCGCTGCAGAGACGATCACGGCGCTTCAATTGGATGCAGACTCCTTGCGTAAACTGAGAAAGGCGAGGATTGATGGCTTTTTCGGATTTGGTTCGAAGACGCGATCTAGACCTTTGTCCATCGCGGATGCTAAGAGGGCGTTAGCTAACATCGAGTACCGTGACACCAGTGGCAAGTTACAAGAGTTCTGCTTTGTACTCAGGCAATTACTGCCTAAGTACATTGAACAAGGAGGAGGATAGGGATGAGGCGCACAAGCGAAGCCGCGTTCGAAGCCGCAATCGAGGTGGTCTTGCTAAGCGGAGGATATACGCGGGTCGAGGGCAAAGGCTTCGATCGCGAGCGGGCCATCTTTGCCGATGAGGCACTGGACTTCATCAGAGCCACTCAAGGCAAGGTGTGGGACAAGCTGGAGGCACTCCACGGGGAGAATACGGGCGCGCGCGTAATTGAGTCGTTATGCAAGTGGCTGGACATCCACGGCACGCTGGCTACGCTACGTCACGGCTTTAAGTGCTTCGGCAAAACCTTGCGAATCGTTTTTTTCCGTCCAGCCCACGGCCTGAACCCGGAATTGGAGGCACGCTATCAGGCCAATCGGCTGGGGCTCACACGACAACTGCGCTTCAGCCCGAAGTCGGAGAAGTCGCTAGATGTGGTGCTGTCGGTCAACGGCATCCCGGTGGTGACACTGGAGCTCAAAAACCCCCTGAGTGGTCAGACGGCGGCGAATGCCATCCAGCAGTACCGCCACGACCGCGACCCGCGTGAACCGATCTTTGTATTCAGTAAGCGCGTACTGGTGCATTTCGCGGTGGACACCGAAGAGGCGCACATGGCCACGCGACTTGCCGGCTCGTCCACTTATTTCCTGCCATTCAATCGGGGTATGGACGGCGGCGCAGGGAACCCGCCGGACCGGGATGGGCGCAACTACAAAACAGCGTATGTGTGGGAAGAAGTCTTGCAGCGCGAGAGCCTGCTCGATCTGCTCGCCCGCTTTCTGCATCTCGATGTGGAAGAAACGACGACCGACGACGGCAAGAAACTACGCAGGGAAAGCCTGATCTTTCCGCGCTATCATCAGCTGCAGGCAGTGCGCCAGATGGTTGCTGCTGCTGCCAGCGAAGGCTTAGGGCACAACTATCTGGTGGAGCATTCGGCCGGTAGCGGCAAGAGCAACACCATCGCCTGGCTAGCGCATCGCTTGTCTTGCCTTCATAACGAACGCGACGAGCGGTTGTTCGATAGCGTGGTAGTTATCACGGATCGCATAGTGCTGGATCGACAGTTACAGAATACGATCTACCAGTTCGATCACCGCCAAGGTGTGGTGCAGAAGATTGACGACGACTCACGCCAACTCGCCGAGGCTCTTGAAGACGGCATACCAATTATCATCACCACACTGCAGAAATTTCCGTTTGTGTCCGGGCAATTGGCCAAGCTGAGCGAGCAGCGCGGCGCTGGTGGCCAGAGTCATCTGCCCACGCGGAAGTACGCGGTAATCATCGACGAGGCGCACAGTTCTCAATCGGGCGAGACGGCGACCGAGCTCAAGGGCGTTTTGGGTGGTGCGGAGTTGCGGCGTAAGGCACAACAGATGGCCGAGGAGGAGGGCGAGGTCGAGCTAGAACGACTGTTTCGTTCCATGGCCAAGCGTGGGCATCAGCCGAATATAAGTTTTTTCGCTTTCACAGCCACGCCTAAGCACAAGACGTTGGCGATCTTCGGCCGTATCGGTGAACCCTTCCACCGGTACACCATGCGCCAGGCGGTCGAAGAGGGCTTTATCGAGGATGTGCTCAAAAACTATGTCACTTACAAGACCTACTACAAGCTGATAAAGAAAGCGGGGGACGACCCCAACGTCGAGCGCAAGAAAGCCGCCAATGCGCTGGCCCGCTTCATGCGTCTGCATCCACACAACATCGGCCAGAAGACCGAGGTGATGGTCGAACACTTTCAACACTTCACTCGGCACAAGATCGGTGGCCACGCCAAGGCGATGGTGGTGACTGGCTCGCGGTTGGAGGCGGTGCGCTACAAGCAGGAGTTCGACCGCTACATTAGGGAGAAGAAGTACCCCATCAAGAGCCTGGTCGCATTTTCAGGCAGCGTTGAAGACGACAAAACTCCGGAAAAGAGCTACACCGAAGTGGAGATGAATGGTGGATTGAAGGAGAAGGAGTTGCCGGACACCTTCGCTAAACCAGACTTTCGCGTGCTGCTGGTGGCCGAGAAATACCAGACCGGTTTCGATCAACCTCTGCTGCACACGATGTACGTGGACAAGCGTCTCGCGGGCATTCAGGCCGTGCAGACGTTGTCGCGCTTGAACCGTACTCACCCACTCAAGGATGACACATTCGTGCTCGACTTCATCAACGAGCCGGATGAAATCCAAGAGGCATTCCGCCAATACTACGACGGTTCTGTAATGGGTGAGCAGGTCGATTCCGACAAGCTATACGAGGTCGAGGCGGAACTTAATGCCTCAGGCGTTTACTTGCAGAGCGAGGTAGCTGAGTTCGCGCACGTGTTCTTCGCACCAAAGCGCCGCCAGAGCCCTAGCGATCACAAGGTAATGAACGCAATTCTCGATCAAGCGGTCGCGCGCTTCATTCAGTTGCAGAACACTGAAGAAGACGAAGCTGAGCTATGGCGTGGCAAGTTACAGGCCTTCCGCAATCTTTATAGCTTTCTGAGCCAAGTAATTCCTTATCAGGACAGCGATCTGGAAAAACTGTTCACGTATCTGCGGCATTTAGTTCTGAAACTGCCCAAGAGGAAGAGCGGGCCGGGCTACCAGTTCGATGAGGGGGTCGAGCTCGACTACTACCGGTTGCAAAAAATTAGTGAAGGCTCGATCAGCTTGAACGAGGGTTATGGCAAACCGCTGGATGGACCGCGTGAGGTGGGGTCTGGCATGGTGCGCGAGGAACACGTTTCGCTGTCGCGCCTGATTGACATCATCAACCAGCGCTTTGGCGGGGAGTTGAACGATGCGGACCAGTTATTCTTCGATCAGATCGCCGAGGCCGCCAGCGCAAATGAGTCGTTGCAGCGTGCCGCAGAGGTTAATTCGTTGGACAAGTTCCAGCTCGTTTTCCAACAAGTGCTGGAGTCTTTGTTCATCGAGCGAATGGAACTGAACGAAGAGTTGTTTACCGAATACATGGGCAAATCGGAGATGCGGGAGTTGGTGTCTAAGTGGCTGGGTAGCCAAGTTTACGCTCGCCTTTCGTCGTCGGATCAGACAGAAACGACTCAGGGGGTGTCTATTGTAGCTGACCAATGACTACAGTGCAGTCATTGGCCTAGTAATTGTGTCGCTTTTGCGTGCAGCTCGGTGCCAAGTAGGTTTGTAATGAGGACTTCTCTGCTTTGTGGCGTTTCGGTCGAAATGCATGGCACCAGAAAACCGAAGCCCTCAGTGTGTTTTTGAGCGCCTACCCCGCTTGTGAACACTCCGGCTTTGGGATCAGCTTGCCCATGTAGACGTACGGTTCCAATTCAAACGCCCGCTGTATTTCGGTTGCGGTGTACATTGTAATGCTTGGAGAGGTGGACAGGGCAGAAGTGACCATAGCGAGACGCCATGCGGGATTGAGTTGTAGGCCCGTCGTATACTCATTCCGCGTGAGAAAGAACCGCGGAGAGGAGCCGGATGTACCTTTGACCTCGACATGCAGTTGAGATTTTCCTTTCGCGAAAACGAAGTCGTAACCGCAGGGTATATGGGTCACACGCTTGCAGGTGTATCCCTTCGTTTCATAATGCTCGATGACGACGCGCTCGGCAGCTTTCTCAACCTCCTTCCGATGTTCTGGTGTGCCGAATCCTTTCAAAGGGTCCGCGCTATCGAGCTCAGGATCGGGTAGCTTACTTTCACCAGGGTTCTTAATGGCAAATGCAGTCAAAGTCTTCAAGCGGCCTTCGAGAAGCTTGAGTACGCGTCTCTTGTTGTCGTTGCTCTCGACCTCTGGCCCGGCGAGGAAGGAGTATTTCCCCTGCCTAATAGACGCATCCGAAAATGGCAGGTTCCGACTTTCGGGTGGAATGAAGTATGCGGTTTTACTGGTTATGCAATACGACCAGTCGTAGGCAGGGTGAGCGGTGTCCCCGCGCTTTTTCATGATGCTGTCCGGCGGTTCGAGCCACTGTCCGTGCAGGGTTGCATTTTCGTACCAGCCGACCACATGGATGCCGGTGTGACGTGGATTTTTCGCAAGACATATGACCGTCCAGCCTTCTGGGTCATGGCTTGACGGTGCATAGTCCTTGCTTTGTGGTGGAACGTAGCAGTAATAAGTACCATCAGGTCCAGCGTTGAAGTTGAATGCTTCGTGCCCACGGCCGTCGTTCTTTTTTCCCTTGTTATCGTTGAGCCAACTAAAGTTGCCATCGACGAATCCGCCCCTGTAATAGTCCGACCAACCAAATTTGACCCACAGAACCTTTTTCACCGGCCATCTCCCTCATCTATTGCTGATAGCGTCATCGCACAAAACGTTCATAACTCTGTCTAGCAGGCGCTATACCCTAGCCATTAATTGGCGGCCTCTCACGTCTAGATTATTGCCAAGACATTTTGATGGCGTCTTAAGCTGATTTTTGACAATCGGACGTCAGCCGACAGGCTTGGCACACTGTGCGTCGGGATTACGATGTGCGGCTCTACTGCTGACGGACTGCGCAATTGGCATGTTGCTCAAAGGTTGCAATAAGGCGCTTCTGTGCTGAAGAGCTTGGGCATTCGTTACACGGCGACTGATAAGTAATGGCGTCGGCTAGCGTTCGCGCCGTATGGTATACGCGCCTGCAGACATTGATGATATGGTGTTTTTCATGGTGTTTTCTATTTGCATGTAATTAATTGATTGATTTTATTGGATTTTATTGGCTAATTTATAATTGAGTGGGAGTGATCCTGCAATAGCAGGTGAGTGCTGAATAACAAAACCCCGGCCATGCGCCGGGGTTTTTGCATGTTAGGCGGATAGGTTAGAAGAACTCGTCCAAAAGGCAGTAGAACCTAATCTTCTGCTCATCGGGCTCAACGCCGTATAGCTCAAAGAAGGGGTTCACCCATTTCTGACCAACATTGCGTTCAATGCTGCGTGCGGCGATGGCAAGGTCCTGAAAACGATCACTAACCCCTAGCCGCCCACAGTCGATGAAGCCGCTGAAACAACCCTCTGCCGCCATGAAATTCGGCAGGCAAGCGTCGCCGTGGGTCACTACCAGATCATGAGTCTTTGGCTGAGTCGCCACCAGTTCAGCAAACACATCCTCAGCGCTTTGCCCCAGTCGCTCGTCGTCGAAGTCTGTCTCGTCCACGAGGCCGGCACTGACGTGCTGCTGTGCGCGTGCAATGCGCAGCTGGAGGGAGTGATCGAAGGGGCACAGTGCCACGGGTAACTGGTGCAAAGTACGCAGCGCGGTCGCCAGGATGTTGATGATTTGCTCGGCTGAAAGCCCGCTGGCGCTGGCCAGGTCCTGTCCCGGTACGGTGGTCATCAGCAACCAATGGCGATGGGCCGCAGTAACTTCATCCAAGACCACAGGCGCAGGCAGACCCATTTGCTGCAGCCACCTGAGTCGATCAATTTCGTCTGCCAACTCACCGTGTTCCTCGAGGAGCTCGGACTTCAGGAACAGATCCGTGCCACCGTCCTGGCGCAGGCGAAAGACGTCAGCGCGCGATTCACCAATGGCCTGTTGTTCAATCAGTGCATGGGGGAATTGTTCACGCCATTTTTGGGGGATATTCACGGTGCTTTCTTTCCAATGGAGACCCGTACAAACTCTACTTCAAGCCGGGAAGGGTTGGAGAATTTCCTGAGCTTGACCATAATCGAAATGAAGCAAAGCTACCTTATTGTTTCTGATCGAATTAACACGCTGATGCCATTGCTCACTGTGAGCGGTCGCGATCATGGAGGTCTGTTCATGAAGCTGGAAGAGCGTATGCAGAGTGCCATTGATGGCATGCTGGGAAACGTGATCCTGCGTATGGATATCGCAACGCTTGGCGGGCATTCACAGGTTTCTGTCGCGTTGGATGAGCTAATGCGCAAAGGTGTGATCGTCCGCATGGGCATTGGCATCTACGCCAAAGCTTCTCGTCACCCTGTTACAGGCGTTGTGACTCCCGTCGCTGACCTTGAAACGCTCGCCGTTGAGGTATTGCAACGGCTGGGCGTGAGTGCTTCGGTGCAGGTCGCCAAATCCGGCGCCGGGCGTTTGGTCGCGTCAAAGGATGCACGGATTTGCATAAAAGGTAGCCGCCGAATTCGACGCAAGTTATCGCTTGGTGGGCGGTCAGTGGTTTATGTCAATGAACTCGCCTCTCCCCGTAAACCGAAAAGCTCGGTCCGGCGTCATCCGAAAACGGGTGCCTTGATCATTCCTAAGTCTGGACTACGGCGTTACGTGATGGATCTGGCGGACGCATTCCAGGTCGCTTACATTCGGACTTACGCAGATGAGTGGGCAGAAAATGTTTCTCGGTTGGCGGGAGACGATGTTCAGACTGACGTCATAGAGAACTTGGTCATCGCACTGAAGAAAGAGAAAAAAGTCACCGGTCTGGAAGCGGTTCACCTGCTTACTAACTACTTGAGGGAAAAGCAGCGTGTTTGACCCATTCAAGGACTTTGCCGCGAAGGGCTATCTCAGAAACGTGGTGGGTGAAAAAGACCTCAACATCGTCAAGCAACTAGAACATGATCTGTTTACGGCCAACCTTGCTGACGCGATGATTTTTTTGGCGAAGAAAAACACGATCACGTATCGCGATTTCCTACAGGTCCACGCGCTTCTGTTTGGCGATCTTTATCCGTGGGCAGGCAGTGACCGGATGACGACTTCTCCTGACTTGGCGATCTCCAAAGCAGGCACCTGTTTTTGTCTTCCGTACGAAGCCAAAAGAGCCGTTGAAGAAGGGCTTCGTTTGGGGCATAACAAGGCTGTGCTTAAAAAATCACCCGGCCTGGTGATGGGTTTTTTCGCTTACGGGCATCCATTCCTCGATGGCAATGGAAGAACGATGCTGGTGGTTCATTCAGTCCTCTGTCATCGCGCAGGATTCTCGATCAATTGGGGCCGCACGGATAAGTCGGCCTATCTGTCTGCCTTGAGTCAAGAAATCGAGACGCCTGATAAGGGCATTCTGGATACGTACTTAAAAGACTTTATTGAGCCGCCCGTTGAACCCGACGCATGGGAAGCCGCTATTCATTCCGTCCGGGGCCTGAATGGCTTGGTGACGACGGACACTATCGAGGGACGTTCGGACGATCCTGCGATCTCCCGGAAATATCAAGAGTTTGATCAGCGGCGGGGCTACACCATCGATTAAGGGGGGACGGATCCGAAGCCCCAATCCTTGGGGTAGATCTCACCGCCGCGCTATATCCGAAAAGTAAAATTTATCCAACGTATGCCGCGACTCGGTGTACTCGAACTGCCTTCCATCCTGCAAGAACGTCTGGTTACTCACCACAATCACATGGCTTTGCCCCTCCAGATCCAGATGCGCCTGGTCGTCCTTGCTGCGTGGCAGGGCTTCGATGGTGCGTTGCGCGTAGCTGATCTGCAGCTGCAGCGTTTGCTCGATAAACGCGTAGATCGACTGCTCGGCGATGTCGCGGTCCAGGCCGGGAATCAGGTCGCTGATGAAGTGGTTGATGTCCAGAATCACGCGTTTGCCACCGATGCGGCGCACCCGTTTGATGCGCGTGATCAGTGTGCCGGGTTCGGCCTCGATGTGCTGCAGCAGTGAGCCTTCCAACGGGATCTGGGTGAACTCGACCACGTCGGTACGTACGTCATCGCCCAGGTCAGCGTGCGTTTCGTGGAAGCTGACGATGCCGCCCAGTTGGAACTCGATCGGGTTGGGCGATAACACAAAGGTGCCCTTGCCGTGGATCTTTTGCGCAAAGCCAC
>Ga0308159_1001910_pt1 | contig 26477 bp, 24 predicted proteins | sample PhyCR1_FD_201040 | JGI IMG/M metagenome (GOLD analysis project Ga0308159, IMG submission 201040) | Phyllosphere microbial communities from UC Gill Tract Community Farm, Albany, California, United States - DLSLC.R1 | ecosystem: Host-associated > Plants > Phyllosphere > Unclassified | place: USA...
CCTGGGCCTGGTGCTGCTCGCCGACCTGTGCGCAATCCTCTCCAACCCGAGGCTGAGAAACCAATGAACAACCTCATTGCGAAATCCAAGCCTGTCTCCTCAGCCCTGGCACTGGCCAAGGCGTCCAGTGGCCCGTCCTGGCTGGGGCTGGTGGGCGGCGTGGTGTGCGTCGCCTGGTTGCTGGTGGCGCTGCTCGGCCCGTGGCTGGCCCCGCACCCGGTGGGTGAGGTGGTGTCCGATAACATCTTCGAAGGCTTCAGCCTCGCGCATCCCTTCGGCACCGATTACCTGGGCCGCGACATGCTCAGCCGTATGTTGGTGGGCGCGCGGTTCACCGTCGGGCTGGCCCTGGTGGCGGCCTTGCTGGCGAGCTTTTTCGGTACCGGTTGCGCGCTGTTGTCGGTGGTCTCGCCCAAGTGGCTGGACGAAATCATCAGCCGCATCATGGACGCGTTCATTTCGATCCCGAGCAAAATGCTCGCCTTGATCATGGTCTCGGCCTTTGGCTCATCGGTGACACTGCTGATCTGCACGGCGGTGATCAGTTATATCCCCGGCTCATTCCGCGTCGCCCGCAGCATGGCGGTCAATATCGAAGCGCTGGAATACGTGCAGGTCGCCCGTACGCGCGGCGAGCGCCGGCTGTATGTGGCGTGCATGGAGATCCTGCCGAACATGCTCAACCCGGTATTGACGGATCTGGGGCTGCGGTTTGGCTACATCGTGCTGCTGCTCAGCGGCATGAGTTTTCTCGGGCTCGGCGTGCAACCGCCAGACGCCGACCTTGGCTCGCTGGTACGGGAAAACATCGGCGGCCTTAATCAGGGCGCGCTGGCCATTATCCTTCCAGCGCTGGCCATCGGCACGCTGACCATCGGTGTGAATCTGCTGATCGACTACCTGTCGTCCCGGCGTAGTCGACGTACGGGAGGCCATTGATATGAGCGAATTGATTCGCGTCGAAGACCTGCGCGTGGTCGCCGGTGGCGAGCACGGCGAGGTGGAAATCGTCAAAGGCGTCAGCTTTTCCCTGGAAAAGGGCGAAGTACTCGCATTGATCGGTGAGTCCGGCTCGGGCAAGACCACCATCGCCCTGGCCTTGCTGGGGTATGCACGGCGCGGTTGTCGTTTGTCCGGCGGGGTGGTGCAGGTCGGTGAACATGACATGCTGGCCCTGAGCGAAAAACAATTGCAGGGCCTGCGCGGCAACCGCGTTTCCTATATCGCGCAAAGCGCGGCAGCGGCGTTCAACCCGGCCAAAAGACTCATCGACCAAGTGATAGAGGGGGCGTTGATCCATGGCCTGGGGACTCGGGCCGAGCTGCATGCCAAGGCCATCGGGCTGTTCCGCGACCTGGCGCTACCGGGCCCGGAACGCATTGGCCAACGCTACCCGCACCAGGTCTCGGGCGGGCAGCTGCAGCGGGTGATGGCGGCGATGGCGCTGATCAGCGACCCACTGCTGGTGGTGCTCGACGAGCCGACCACCGCGCTCGACGTCACCACCCAGATCGATGTACTGCGCGCGTTCAAGCGCGTGGTGCGTGAGCGTGGCGCCACGGCGGTCTACGTGTCCCACGACCTGGCGGTGGTCGCGCAGATGGCCGACCAGATCGTGGTGCTCAACGGCGGGCAGATCCTTGAACAAAGCGCCACGGCGCCGCTGCTCAAGGCGCCGAGCCACGAATACACGCGCAGCCTGCTGGCTGCCGCGCGGCCCGACACCACGATTCGCCCGCCCTGCGGCGTCGCCGGGGAGGTCCCGCTGTTGACCATCACCGGCCTCACTGCGGGTTACGGCAACAAGAACCTGCACGGCATGCCGGCGATTCGGGTGCTGGAAGACATCGATCTCACCGTACGCCGGGGCCAGGCCATTGGCGTGATCGGCGAGTCGGGCTCGGGCAAGTCGACCCTGGCGCGGGTGGTCGCAGGGTTGTTGACCCCCGCCCTCGGTGGCTTGACCTTTGACGGGCAGCCCTTGGGCGGCAGCCTGTCCGAGCGCAGCCCCGAGCAATTTCGCCGGATCCAGATGGTGTTCCAGAATGCCGACACCGCGCTCAACCCGATGCACAGCGTGGCGACCATCCTCAGCCGCCCGCTGAAGATGTATTTCGGCCTCAAGGGCGCCGCATTAAAGGCTCGTATCGGTGAGTTGCTCGACCTGGTGCGCCTGCCGCGCGACATGGCCGAACGGCGCCCCAATGAGCTGTCCGGCGGGCAAAAGCAACGGGTCAACCTGGCCCGCGCGCTGGCGGCCAAGCCCGACCTGATCCTGTGCGATGAAGTGACCTCGGCCCTCGACACGGTAGTGGGGGCGGCGATCCTCGAATTGCTGCGCGACCTGCGCCAGCAACTGGGCGTGTCCTACCTGTTTATCAGCCATGACATCTCCACCGTGCGCGCGCTGTGCGATGACATTGTGGTGATGTACAGCGGCCACAAGGTCCAGGCCGGCAGCCGCCAGTCGTTTGCCGAGCCGCCGTTCCATCCCTACACCGATCTGTTGATTCACTCCGTGCCCGAGTTGCGCCAGGGCTGGCTGGAAACCTGCGGCACCGCGAGCGAAACATTGCCGGCGATTGGCGAACGGGCCAACGTGCCGGAGCTGTGCACCTTTCTCAACCGCTGCCCGGTACGCGTCGATGGCCTGTGCAACCGCACCGCGCCGAGCCGCCGCACCCTCGACAACGGCGGTGAAATCCTCTGCCACCACGACAGCGCCCAGCTGCGCAATACCCAGCAGGGCGTCACTACCATCAGCTTGGGAGCCTATGCATGAACGGGCGTTTTGTGAGGCTGGCCGAACAGGGCCGGCCGACGGTCAGCCTGACCGTGGATGGCGCGACCATCGAGGCCTTGCAGGGCGACACCCTGATGGTTGCGCTGCTGACCCAGGGCAACGCGTTGCGCCAGTCGGAGTTCGACAGCGGACGCCGCGCCGGTTTTTGCCTGATGGGCGCGTGCCAGGACTGCTGGGTGTGGACCCGCAGCGGCGAACGCTTGCGCGCCTGTTCCAATGAAGTCCGCGACGGGCTGGACATCGTTACCACACAACCGGAGGCGACATGGCCACTGCACGGGTAGTTATTGTGGGGGCAGGACCTGCCGGGGTGCGCTGCGCCGAAACCCTGCTGGCCGCCGGTATCAAGCCGATCCTGATCGATGAAAACCGCCGCGACGGCGGGCAGATCTACCGGCGCCAGCCGGAAGGCTTTACCCGCGACTACGCCACCTTGTACGGCACCGAGGCCGCCAAGGCCCAGGCCCTGCACCAGAGTTTCGACCGCCTGCGCAGCGCCATCGACTACCGCCCCGACACCCTGGTGTGGAACCTCACGCCCGGGCAATTGTGCTGTGTGAGCCAGGGCCGTCACAGCACGGTGGATTACGACGCGCTGATCCTCTGCACCGGTGCCACCGACCGCCTGATGCCCATCGAGGGCTGGCAGCTGGCGGGTACCTACAGCCTGGGCGGGGCGCAGATCGCGCTGAAAAACCAGGCCGTGTCCATCGGTCATCGCGTGGTGTTCATGGGCAGCGGGCCGTTGCTGTACCTGGTGGCCAGCCAGTACATCAAGGCCGGCGCCGAGGTGGCGGCGGTGCTGGATACGTCGCCATTGAGCCTGCGCATCAAGGCCCTGCCCAAGCTGCTGGCGCGCCCCGGCTTGCTGTTTACCGGGATCAAGCTGTTGGCGCAGCTGTACCGCGCCAAAGTAGCAGTGCACCTGGGGATCAAGCCGCTGCAGGTCATGGGCGATGCCGCCAATGGCGTGATGGGTGTGCGATTCAGTACCGGCAGCGGGCGGGTCGAGACGGTGCAGGCCGACGCCGTGGCGCTGGGTTATCACTTGCGCCCGGAAACTCAGTTGGGCGATCTGGCCGGCTGCACCATGGCCTTCGATCACGCCTCCAGCCAATGGTGGCTGGCCACCGATGATGCCGGGCGCACCTCGGTAAAAGGTGTGTACGCGGCGGGTGACGGCGCGAAGATTCGCGGCGCGGATGCCGCCGAGCACGCCGGGCGCCTGGTAGCGCTGGCGTTGCTTGAAGATCAACAGCTGCCGGTGGACGGCGCCTTGCGCGATGAACAACAGCAGGCCCTGGGTGTGATGGACCAGTTCCGCCTCGGCCTGGCCCAAGCCTTTCCTTGGCCCAGCGAGCAGGCCAAGGCGTTGCCCGACAGTGCCATCGTGTGCCGCTGCGAGATGATCAGCGCCGGTGAATTGCGCCGAACCGTGAACGAAAAGGGCGCTTGCGAAGTCAACCGTGCCAAGGCCTTCAGCCGGGTCGGCATGGGCCGTTGCCAGGGTCGTTATTGCTCCCAGGCCGGCGCCGAAGTGATTGCCGCCGCCGCCGGTGTGCAGGTCCAGGAAGTCGGTCGCCAGCGCGGCCAGGCGCCGGTCAAACCATTGTCGATGCTGATCATCGAGGAGGTGTCGTCATGAGCGTGCAAAAAGCCGATGTGGTGATTGTCGGCGGCGGCCTGATGGGCTCGGCCACCGCGTTTTTCCTGCGCAAGCGTGGGCAGTCGGTGATCCTGCTGGAGCGTGATCAGATCGGCCAGTACGCCAGCGGCGTGAATTTTGGCAATGTGCGCCGGCAAGGGCGCTTTCTCGGCCAACTGGCCCTGGCCAACCGCTCCTGGGCGCTGTGGAAACGCCTGCCGGAGCTGATCGACGACGACCTGGAATTTATCCCCAGTGGGCACATGCGCGTGTGTTATCGCGAAGATGAAATCGCCGAGCTGGAGGCGTACGCCGCGGCACCCGAGGCCGAGCAACTGGACCTGAAAATCTATCGCGGCGCCGAGCTGCACCGGCGCTTTGGTTTCCTCGGTCCGGACGTGAAAGGCGGCTCCTACGCGCCTCACGATGGCCACGCGAACCCGCGCTTGGCCGCGCCAGCCTTTGCCCGTGCAGCCCGGCGCCTGGGGGCGCAGATAGAAGAGCGCACCGAAGTCGCCGAGGTGCAGAAAGTCGGCGCCGACTTCCATATCACCACCACCGACGGCCGCCAATTCCAGGCTGCGCAGCTGCTGATCACCGCCGGTGCCTGGGGCCAGAAGCTCTCGGCGCAATTCGGCGAACCGGTGCCGCTGGACACCCACGGCCCGCAGATGGCGGTGACCGAGCCGGTTCCCTACGCACTGCCTACGGTGATTGGCGTGTACACCAAGATCCCCGAGGAAGTGATCTACTTTCGCCAGATCCCCCGGGGCAATATCGTCATCGGCGGTGGTTACCGCAGCAAACCCGACATGCTCAACCGCCGCGCCTACGTGGAGCCGCGCAGCATTCTCAACCAGGTCAGCCAAATGCGCCGCCTGCTGCCGGGCGTGGGCAACCTGAATATCATCCGCGTGTGGAGCGGCATCGAAGGCTACCTGCCGGACTCGCTGCCGGTGATGGGCCCCAGTGGCACCGTCGACGGCTTGTTCTACGCCTTTGGTTTCTGCGGCCATGGCTTCCAGCTCGGCCCCGGCGTCGGTGATGTGATGGCCGAGCTGCTCGCCACGGGCGCCACCAGCACGCCGATCGCGCCGTTTTCCATCACGCGTTTTGCCCCACCTGCCGAGCAACGGAGCCAGGCCTCATGACCCCCCGTGTATTGGAAATCCTGAAGAAACTGATGGCCTTCGACACGGTATCGTCCGAGTCGAACATGGCCTTGATCGAGTACGTGCGCGACCTGCTGCTGACCAAGGGCATCGAGTCGCTGATCGTCAAGGACGAGAGCGGCAAAAAGGCCAACCTGTTCGCCAGCACCGGGCCCAAGGACCAGCCCGGCGTGCTGCTGTCCGGGCACACCGACGTGGTGCCGGCGGCGGGGCAGGCGTGGACCTTTCCCGCCTTTGCTGCCACGGTGCAGGACGGGCGAATTTATGGGCGCGGCAGTTGTGACATGAAAGGTTTTATCGCCCTGGCCATCGACGCCATGCTCGATGCTGCCGATTTCACCCTCAACCGCCCGCTGCAACTGGCGCTGTCCCATGACGAGGAAATCGGCTGCGTCGGCGTGCGCCGCCTGCTCGACGTGCTGCACCTGGCGCCGGTGCGGCCGTTCCTGTGTGTGATCGGCGAGCCGACCAACATGCAATTCGTGCTCGGCCACAAGGGCAAGGGCTCTTACCGCACCTATTGCCGTGGCCTGGAGGCGCATTCGTCGCTGGCGCCGCGTTCGGTCAACGCCATCCACGTGGCCTGCGACTTTATCGCCGCGCTGCGCGACAGCCAGCGGCAGCTACAGCAACACGGCGCCCAGGACAGCGACTACGACGTGCCCTACAGCACCGTGCACGTGGGGCAGATTGTCGGCGGCAAGGCACTGAATATCGTGCCCAACCTGTGCACCCTGGACTTTGAAGTACGCAACCTGCCGGCTGACGATCTGGACCAGTTCCTCGAGCAGATGCGCGAACGCGCCGAGGTGATTGTGCGCGAGGCGCAAAAACTCTCCAGCGTGGCCGCCATCGAGATCGAAACGGTCAATGTCTACCCCGGCCTCGACACCCACCCCAGCGTCGAGGCGGTGCGGTTTCTCAAGCAATTTGCCGCGCCGGATACCGGCACGTCCAAGGTTTCGTTCGGCACCGAAGGCGGCCTGTTCAAGCAGCGTCTGGACGTACCGGTGGTGGTCTGCGGGCCGGGTTCCATCGAGCAGGCGCACAAGCCCGATGAGTTTATCGAGGTCAGCCAGATGGACGCCGGCGCGCGCTTTTTGCAGGGTTTGCTCGGCTCGCTGAAGGTGTAGCAGAGCCTGCCGTCCTGGCGCCGATTTCAGCACGGCACGCTGCTGTAACCGCGCTTTCGGCATCCTCGTCCGTGGCACCTCCCTAGACTGGAGCGTGTCTCGGATCAGGATCTCGACCATGCTCACTACTCGCTTGCAAGACCCCAGCCTGCTGGCTGAACTCGCCTACGTCGATGGCCAGTGGGTCGCTGCCGACAGCGGCGCCACCCTGGCCATCCGCAACCCCGCCACCGGCCACCTGCTCGCCAAGGTGCCGGCCATGGACGCGGTCGACACACATCGCGCCATCGCCGCCGCCGAACGCGCCTGGCCGGCCTGGCGCGCCCGCCCGGCCGCAGAGCGTGCGGCGCTGCTGGAGCGCTGGTTCCAGGCCATGCTCGAGAACCTCGACGACCTGGCGCTGATCATGACCTGGGAACAGGGCAAGCCGCTCACCGAAGCCAAGGGCGAGATCCGCTACGGTGCCGGTTTCGTCAAATGGTTCGCCGAGGAAGCCCGCCGGGTCTACGGCGAAACCATGCCGGCGCCCAGCGGCGACCGCCGCCTGTTGACCCTCAAGCAACCGGTGGGCGTGTGCGCCGCCATCACCCCGTGGAATTTCCCCAACGCGATGATCACGCGCAAATGTGCACCGGCCCTGGCTGCCGGGTGCCCGATCATCGTCAAGCCGTCCGACCTCACGCCGCTCTCGGCCCTGGCCCTGGCGGTGCTGGCCGAGCGCGTCGGCATTCCGGCCGGGGTGTTCAACGTGATCACCGGGCTGCCTGCCGGGATTGGCGAAGCACTCACCGGCAGCCCGGTGGTGCGCAAGATCTCCTTCACCGGCTCCACCGCCGTCGGCCGCCTGCTGATGCGCCAGAGTGCCGAGCACATCAAGCGCCTGAGCCTGGAACTGGGCGGCAATGCGCCGTTTGTAGTGTTTGACGACGCCGACCTGGAGCAGGCCGTGGCCGGGGTCATGCTGAGCAAGTTTCGCAATGCCGGGCAAACCTGCGTGTGCGCCAACCGCATCCTGGTGCAGGCCGGTATCTACGAACGTTTCGCCGCGCGCCTGGTGGAAGAGGTGGGCAAGCTCAGGGTCGGCAATGGCCTGGAGGAGGGCGTGAGCATCGGCCCGCTGATCAACCCGGCGGCGGTGAGCAAGGTCGCGCGGCATATCGACGATGCCCTGAGCCAGGGCGCCAGGCTGCTGTGCGGCGCGATCCCCGCCGGCGACAGCCAGTTCGTGCAACCCACGGTACTCGGCGACTGCCACGCCGACATGCTGCTGGCCAACGAAGAAACCTTCGGCCCGGTGGCACCGCTGATGCGCTTTACCGACGAAGCCGAGGCATTGGCCCTGGCAAATGCCACCCCGTATGGCCTGGGCGCCTACTATTTCACCCAGGACATGCAGCGTTCGTGGCGCTTTGGCGAAGCCCTGGAGTTCGGCATGGTGGGGCTCAACACCGGGATCATCTCCATGGAAGTCGCGCCGTTTGGCGGCATCAAACAGTCGGGCCTGGGGCGCGAGGGCAGCAAATACGGGTTGGATGAGTACCTTGAGGTCAAGGCTTTCCACATTGGCGGGTTGAACTAGCGAGGCAGGATCGATGAGCAAGGCATTCAGAATCGCCGCGATTGCCGGCGATGGCATTGGCAAGGAAGTGTTGCCCGAAGGGCTGCGGGTACTGGAACAGGCCGCCAAGACCTGGGACTTGAACCTGAGCATCGAGGTGCTCGACTGGGCCCACTGCGATTACTACCTGGAACACGGGCAAATGATGCCTGACGACTGGTTCGAGCAGCTCAAGGGCTTCGACGCGATCTACTTCGGCGCGGTGGGCTGGCCCGACAAAGTGCCGGACCACATTTCCCTGTGGGGCTCGTTGCTCAAGTTCCGCCGCGACTTCGACCAGTATGTGAACATCCGCCCGGTGCGCCTGTTCCCCGGCGTGCCGTGCCCGCTGGCCGGGCGTGAGCCGGGGGATATCGACTTTGTGGTGATCCGCGAAAACACCGAGGGTGAATATTCATCGGTGGGCGGCAAGATGTTCGAAGGCACCGCGCATGAGTTCGTGCTGCAGGAGTCGGTGTTCACCCGGCGCGGGGTTGACCGCATCCTCAAGTTTGCCTTTGACCTGGCCCAGACCCGGCCGCGTAAAAAGCTCACGGCGGCGACCAAGTCCAACGGGATTTCCATCAGCATGCCGTATTGGGATGAACGCACGGCGTTGATGGCGGCGAACTACCCTGAGGTGAGCTGGGACAAGCAGCACATCGATATTCTGTGCGCGCGGTTTGTGCTGCAACCGGATCGGTTTGATGTGGTGGTGGCGTCGAATCTGTTCGGCGATATCCTCTCCGACCTGGGCCCGGCGTGCGCCGGGACGATTGGCATTGCGCCGTCGGCGAACCTGGATCCGGAGCGGCGCTTTCCGTCGTTGTTTGAGCCGGTGCATGGCTCTGCGCCGGATATTTATGGGCAGAATATTGCCAACCCGATTGCGATGATCTGGTCGGGGGCGTTGATGCTGGATTTTCTGGGGGAAGGCGATGCGCGCTATCGGGCAGCCCATGATGGGATTTTGCGGGCGATTGAGGCGGTGATTGCGCAAGGGCCGATTACGCCGGATTTGGGCGGGAAGGGCTCCACTCAGGAGGTTGGCGCGGCAATTACCGAAAGGCTCCACCTCTAAAGCGAGCACAGTTAAAAATGTGGGAGGGGGCAAGTCGAATCGTCGCACCGCCCCTCCCACATTTGGATCTGCATGCAATCAGTAGCCTTTGTGGCGATCCACTTCGCCGACCATTGGCTCGCCCCGCTCAAACCGGCGGATATTCTCCAGCAACACTCCAAACGCACTCGCCGGCTGGGTCATCGCGGCAATATGCGGCGTCAGCACAATCTGCGGATGCTGCCAAAACGGGTGCTCCGCCGGCGCCGGCTCCTCTTGCAGCACGTCCAGCACCGCGCCACTCAGTTGGCCGCTGTCGAGTGCTTCCAGCAAGTCCGCCTCCACCAGATGCCCGCCACGCCCCATGTTGATCAGCGCCGCGCCCCGTGGCAGGTGCGCAAACAGGCGGCGGTCGAGAATGCCTTGGGTCTGCTCGGTCAACGGCAGCACGCATAACAGAATGTCGCATCCGCTGAGAAACGCCGGCAGTTGCTCACTACCTGCATGGCACTCCACACCGGCAATCTCATGAGCACTGCGCGCCCAGCCCGACAACGCAAACCCCAGCGGCGCCAACGTCGCCAGAATCTGCTGCGCCTGCGCGCCCAAGCCCATTACCCCCACGCGACGCTTTTGTGCCGGCTGCAACAGGTGCGCCTGCCAGCAGCGCGCACTCTGCTGCTGACGGTAGCGCAGCATGTCGCGGTGCAGGCTGAGCACCGCCCAGCTGGCGTATTCGCACATGCCACGGGTGATGCCCGGGTCGAGCAGGCGCACCACCGGCAGCTCGGGCGGCAAGCGCGACAGGTCGAGCTGATCCACGCCTGCCGACAAGGCAAACAACACTTTCAGGTTGGGCAGTACCTGCTCAAGATCCTCCGGTGCCTGCCAGGCGGCCAGGTACTCGATGTCCTCGGGGTTGCCGATATCCGGCCAGGCGCGCCACTCGATATCCGGCGCGTGTTCGGCGAACAACGCCTGCCAATGTTGGCCGCGCACCGGGTCAGCTTTATAGAGCAAGGCCATGGGCTTTTCCTGCAGGGTTTAGGTAGCGCTCATCATCCCCCAAGGCCGGCGCAGGATCTGTTGAAAGGCGGGGGCAAAACAGTTGATCCGAATTTCTCACGGGCCAAGTTCGGCGTGTTTGGTTGCCGGCACGCCGTACTCTGAACAGCATCGCAACCACCTTCCGGTTGCCGCATTCACGATGGGAACAGCCATGAATAGCAAAGTCGACGAAACCCCTCATTTGCTCCGTCAGCGCGAGCAATTCGTGCCCCGTGGCCTGGTGACCGCGCACCCACTGGTGATCGATCGGGCCCAGGGCGCCGAGTTGTGGGACGTGGATGGCAAGCGTTACCTGGATTTTGTCGGCGGCATCGGCGTGCTCAATATCGGCCACAACCACCCCAAGGTGGTGGCAGCGGTGCAGGCCCAGTTGCAGAAGGTCTCCCATGCGTGTTTCCAGGTGGTGGCCTACCAGCCTTACCTCGACCTGGCCCAGCGCCTGTGTGAAATGATCGGCGGGCAAGAGGCCTACAAAGCGGCGTTTTTCACCTCCGGCGCCGAAGCGGTGGAAAATGCGGTGAAGATCGCCCGCGCCCACACCAATCGCTCGGCAGTCATCGCCTTTCGCGGCGGCTTCCATGGCCGTACCTTGCTCGGCACCACGCTTACCGGCATGAGCCAGCCCTACAAACAGAACTTCGGGCCGTTCGCGCCGGAGGTATTCCACACGCCGTACCCGAATGCCTATCGCGGCGTGACCAGCGAAGTGGCGCTCAATGCCCTCGACGAGTTGCTGGCGACCCAGGTAGCGCCGGAGCGCGTGGCGGCGATCATCATCGAGCCGGTGCAGGGCGATGGTGGTTTCCTCACCGCGCCGCCGGAGTTCCTCCAGGCCCTGCGCGCGTTGGCCGACAAGCATGGCATTGTGTTGATTCTCGACGAGATCCAGACCGGTTTCGGCCGCACCGGCACCTGGTTCGGTTTCCAGCACGCCGGCATCCAGCCCGACCTGGTCACCGTAGCCAAGAGCCTGGCCGGCGGCCTGCCGTTGTCGGGTGTGGTCGGCAAGGCGCACATCATGGATGCACCGCTGCCCGGTGGCCTCGGCGGCACCTATGGCGGCAATGCCCTGGCGTGTGCGGCAGCGCTGGCGGTGATCGACGCCTTTGAACAGGAAGAGTTGCTGGCGCGCAGCCAACTGCTGGGCGAACGCCTGCGTCAGGGCCTGCTCGGTTTGCAGGCTCGCTACCCACGTATCGGCGACGTACGCGGCACCGGCTTTATGCTGGCGATCGAGCTGATCAAGGACGACTCGGCCCGCAGCCCGGATGCCGATCTCAACCAACAGGTGATCGACGCCGCCCGCGCCGGTGGTTTGCTGGTGATCAAATGCGGCGTGCACCGCAACGTGCTGCGCTTCCTCGCACCGCTGGTGGCCACCGAGGCCCAGGTCGACGAAGCCGTGCAGATTCTCGACGCGGCGTTGGCACGGGTCTTGAACTGAGCCTGTGCCCGCCAGGGGCGAAACGCATCAAGGAGGCTTGACCCACCATGGGGCTGACAGATTATCGAACGCTGTTGATCGACTGCGATGAAGTGCTGGTGGACCGCGACTCAGGGGTCTGGGCGGCGTTGCAACCGCTGCTCGACAGCCGTGGCGGGCAGCCGCAGCGGGAGCAGGTGCTGGCCGAGTACACCCGGGTGGTTGCGGCGCTGTACCCGCGCTTCGCCGAGCTGGGCTTCAGTGGCGTGCTGTGTTTCGCCCATCGCCAACTGGCAGAAAGCTGGGGGCTGCAGGCCAGTTGGGAGGAGGGCATGAGCTTTGCCCGTTCGGCGGGCAACTGGTCACTGTTCGAGGACGCGCCGGGGGCTATGCTCTACTTGCGCAAGTTTTACCGCTTGCGGGTGCGCGGCGATCGCGACGCCGAGGATCGCAGCGTGTTGTGCGAGCGGCTGGGCATTGCACCGGAAGATTTCATTTCCCTGGCCGATGACCCGCAATGGCTCAGCGCGCAAGCCGAGGAGGCACAACCGGTGCTGCATGTGACCGGCCCAAGCGTCGGCGCTGAGGGCGCGCTGGACCGCTGTTTGATCGGCCGCCACCGGGCCCGGCAGCCTTTGCCGTGCGCCGCGGATTACTGCATTAACAGCATGGCGGATCTGGTGGCGCAGCATCAGCTGTCTTTACGGCGCTGATTTTGCTAGAAGATTGTCTTACAAACGGCAGTCAAGAGGTAGGCAATGGAAGGGCAAGTCAAGCTGGACCGGATCGACATCAGTATTCTGGTTGAACTGCAGAAGGACGGCCGGATGACCAACGTCAGCCTCGCCGACGCCGTGGGTCTGTCTGCCAGCCCGTGTTTGCAGCGGGTCAAGCGGCTCGAGTCGGCGGGGTATATTTCCAGCTACAAAGCGCACTTGAACCTGGCCAAGATCACCGACTCGGTCACGGTATTCACCGAGATCACCCTCAGCGACCACAAGCGCGAAGACTTCGCCAAGTTCGAATCGAACATCCGCCTGGTCGACGAAGTGCTCGAATGCCATCTGATCAGCGGCGGCTACGACTACCTGGTGCGCTTCATGACCCGCAGCATCCAGCACTACCAGGAAGTGGTCGAGAGCCTGCTGGACAAGAACATCGGTATCTCCAAGTACTTCAGCTACATCGTCATCAAGTCGCCGGTGCTCAAGGACGGCGTGCCGCTGCGCAAGCTGCTGCGGCACTGAGCCCCCTTATTCCTGCAACTGCAACGCCTGCTGCTTGAGCTGGCGTTTGCGTGCAAACGGCAACTTTTCATCATCCCCATACGGCGCGCTGTACCAGTTGCCGTAGGTCGGGTTGGGCAGCAAGAACCAGCGTTGCCCCAGCCAGCCCGCATACGGCGCCACGGCTTGGCGCTGGGCCTGCAGGGTGTTGTGTTCGGCCTGGACGAAATCCCCCATGGAGTCGCCGGCCATCAGCAACACCCGGGCGTGGCTGGCCACCCATTGGCGACGGCAATTCTTGCCATAGCCCGCGCTTTCGCAATGGCCGATGGGGGTGCTGGCGGCCAGGACCTGTTCGCCGCTCTCAACCGGAAAACCGCGCAGGCGCAGGTTCTTGACCGTGGCGGCGACCTGGCTGTGTTCGCGGTTGGTCAGGTAATAAACCTTGATGCCTTTTTGCTCGGCGGCTTGCAGGAACGCCACCGACCCAGGGAGTGCCTCGGCCTTGGCCTGGTCGACCCAGGTGTTCCAGCGCTCGTAGGAGTAGACCTGGTTGTTGATGATGTCGCGGGCGTTGAGCGGCACGTTGTCCAGCAGGGTTTCGTCGATGTCCACCACCACCGCGGGCGGCAGGCCTTGCAGGTTGCGCGGGGGAAAGGGCAGGGCGTCCCAGCTCGGGTCGGCGAGGGCCACGTCAAGTTGGCGCGTGGCGTTGGCGAAGAGCTGGCGGTAGATCATTTCGTGTTCGATGGAGGTTTGGGTCCAGAGCACGGCGTCGAGTTGGTCATTGGCGGGTGGGGTGTGCTGGCAGCCTGCCAGGGCCAGGCAGAGGCTGGCGAACATCAGGTTACGCATGGGGAGGTCTCGAAGAAGGGCGCTTGTTGGCGTGACGGTGTTATAGCCTACCGGCATTTAGCTGATTGCCTCTATCCAAATGTGGGAGGGGCAAGCCCCCTCCCACATTTAATCTCCATGTTTTCTGGTTAGAGGATGTTCAACGGGTAGCTGACAATCACCCGATGCTCATCACTGTCACGCTGGGTGGTCACCTCGGTGCGCAGCGAAGCATGGCGCAACGCGATGCTCAAATTCTTCAGCGGCCCTTGCTGGATCACATAGCTCACCGTCAAGTTGCGTTCCCACTCGCTTTTGTCACCCGTTGGCGTGCGGATATTCGAGCCGCTTTCGTACATGCCCATAAAGCTCAGGCCCGGCACGCCGACACTGGCAAAGTCGTAACCGTAACGCACCTGCCAGGTGGTTTCCCCGGCGCGCTGGAATTTGCCGATCATCGACTCGGTCATGAAATACGCCGTGGAACCATCACCCTGGTTCAACCACACCGCATCGCTGTCGCCGCTGACCTGTTGCAGGCCGGCGGCAATCGTGTGGCCGTCGACCAGGTAAGTGAACAGGGCGCTGTTCAAGCGGCTGTCCACCTTGCCCTTGGTCACGCCGTCGCCGTAATAGCCGAAGGTGTAGTAGGCCGGGTCGTTGCCATTGGCGCCGTCGGAGCGGTTGTCGAAGTGGCGCAGGTCGGTGCGCAGGGTGCCGGGGCCGATCTGCCAGTCGTATTTGAGGCCCAGGAAATTCTGTTTGTAGAAGTCCTGCAGGTTGCCGTAGTAGTACTGCAGGGTCAGGTCTTTGGTGGGTTTGTAGTCCACGCCGCCGTAGTAGAACTTGTTGACGAAGGTGCCGGTGCGCGCATTGTTGGCGCCGGGGATCGACATGCCCATCTGGTCGCTCGACCCACGGCCCTTCACGTGCTCCAGCTGGCCGAGGGTGAAGGTGAAGTTATCGAGGTCCTTGGACTGCACCTGGCCGCCATTGAAGGTTTGTTGCAGCATGCGGTCGGTGGACATCACCACCGGCAGCATCGGCACCAGGGTGCCGTATTTCAGCTCGGTCCTGGCAAAGCGCGCCTTGGCCGTCAGGCCCAGGCTGCCGAACTCGTCCACCGCGCGGCCGTCATGGTCGGTGGGGAATACGTTACCGTTGAATGCGCTGCTTTGCGGGTTGTAGTGGCGGCCCTTGCCGGAGTCCAGGCGGACGCCGAACATACCGATGGCATCCACGCCGAAGCCCACGGTGCCCTGGGTGAAACCCGACTCGAAGTTGGCGATGAAACCCTGGCCCCATTCCTGGGTGTAGTTGGGGTCGGCCGCGCCGCTGCGGTTGTCGGCGTTACTGAAGAAGTTACGCGCCAGTACGTTGAGCTTGCTGTCTTCCACCAGGCCTGCGGCGTAGCCCTGCTGGGCGATCATCAGGCCGCAGAGGCCGGCGAGTACGGTTGGTGCGCGGTTGAAAAGCTCCATCGGTGTCATCCCCATGTGTGGTTGGTTTTTTTGAGGGCAGTCAAAGGCGGCAGTGAAGTTTTTATTTTTCAGGAGCAACGGTGACCGACACGACGTGCAGTCGCACCGGCGGCAAGCGGTACAGAATCAACAGGGCGAGCACGCCGATGCCGGCGCACAACAACAGGCCCACGCCTACGGACTGGGCCAGTGCATCACGGGCCAGATCCAGCCAGGGCGAGGCTTCAAGAGTGGAATGCAACAGCGCCTGCGGGTCGGCATACAGGGCAATTCCCTCGGCGTGGTTGGCGGCGATAAATACCCGCTGCAACTGGGCGCCGTAGAGCAGGTTGACCAGCACCCCCATACCCGCGGTACCCAATAAACCGCCGACCAGACGTAACGATTGCGTAAGCGCTGTGGCGATACCGAGGAACTGCCGTTCGGCCAGGGTCTGGGTAAAAACCGTGAGGTTCAGCAGGATAAATCCCAGCCCCAGCCCGGCCAGCAGAATCAAGCCGAGCAGCCCATTGAACGAGGCCTCACGCCCGACCACCGCCAGGCCCACGCAGGCCAGCAGCAGCGCGACAAACCCCGCCAACGGCAACACATTGGGATTGCGCAGCCGGGTAACGATGCGGCTGTTGACGATGGCCCCCAAGGTGATGCTCAGCGCCAGCGGCGTGATCAACAAACCGGCGTCCTGGGGCGAGTAGCCGTAGGCGCCCTGCAGCAACAGCGGCAAGTAGAACAACAGCGAAAACATGATTGCGCCGGCGGCCACTGACAGGATGAACAACACCCGCAGGCTCGGCAGGCCGAACAACGCCTTAGGCAACAGCGCATGGGGGCAACGGCGTTCCCAGTGCCACAGCGCGATGACCGCGCTGATGCAACCCAGCCCCAGCGCCGCACTCAGGGCCAGGCTCGAATGCCCCAGCCACTCCACAAACAGTTGCAGGCTGCCCAGCGCCAGGGCGATCAACAGCGCGCCAGGCCAATCCAGGCGAATGCCGGCGCGTTGCTGCGGGCGATACCAGGGCAGGAAACGCCAGGCGATCAACAGCGCCAAGCAACCCAATGGCAGGTTGATATAGAACACCGAACGCCAGCCGAACGCGCCGGTCAGGTACCCGCCCAAGCCCGGGCCGATGGCATTGACCACGCTGAACAGCGCGCTCAGCAGCATCTGCCAGCGCAGGCGTTGGCGGGTATCGGGGAACAGTTCGGGAATGCAGGCGAATGCGGTGCCGATCAACATGCCACCGCCGACGCCCTGCAACGCGCGGCCGATCACCAGCACCAGCATGTCATTGGCCAGGGCGCAGGCCAGGGACGCCAGGGTGAAAATCAACGTGGCAGCCAGCACGAACGGCTTGCGCCCGTAGTAATCGCCCAGCCGTCCGAAAATCGGGATGGTGACAATCGACGCCAGCAGGTAACCGGTAGCGACCCACGCATAGAGTTCAAAGCCGTTCAGCTCGGCGACGATGCTCGGCAAGGCATTGCCGATCACGGTCTGGTCCAGGGCCGAGAGCATCAGCACCAGGGAGATGCCGAGCATGGCCAGCAAGGCCTGCTTGAAACTCAGGGGAGGGTGGGCCGCCACGGTCATCGTCGGTCCTCAGCGCAACGCGGCGACGGCGGCGGTAATGCGCGCACAGCCCTGGTCGAGGGTGGTTATATCGGTGGCAATCGACATGCGGAAAAACGGCGCCAGGCCATAAGCCGTGCCGGCCACCACGGCCACGCCCTGGCTTTCCAGCAGGTACATCACCACCTCGCTGTCGGTGTGCAGCATGCTGCCGTCGGGCGTGGTTTTACCCAGCAGGCCGGCGCAATTCACATACAGGTAGAACGCGCCATCGGGCTTGCGGCAGCTCAGGCCGGGGATCGCGTTGAGCAGTTCCAGGCAGCGGTCGCGGCGTTGCTGGTAGACCAACACGCTGTGTTTGACGAAGGTCTGATCACCGTTGAGTGCTTCGACGGCAGCCGCCTGGCTGACCGAGCAGGCGTTGCTGGTGGACTGCGATTGCAGGGTGGCCATGGCGCCGATCAGGTCGGCGGGGCCGGCGGCGTAACCGATGCGCCAGCCGGTCATGGCGTAGGTCTTGGACACGCCGTTGACTACCAGGGTGCGGTCCTTCAAGGCCGGTTCGATCGCCAGGATATGCGGGTTGTCCAGGCCGTCGAAGCGGATGTGCTCGTAGATGTCATCGGTCATCAGCAGCACGTGGGGAGCGTCCAGCAGCACATCGGCCAGGGCGCGCAACTCTGCGTGGCTGTAGCTGGCGCCGGTGGGGTTGCTCGGTGAATTGAGCAGCAGCCAGCGGGTGCGCGGGGTGATCGCCGCGCGCAGTTGTTCCGGGGTGAGCTTGAAGCCGTTGTGCTCGGGGCAGGCCAGGGTCACCGGCTCGCCTTCGCAGGCCAGCACCATGTCCGGGTACGACACCCAGTAGGGCGCCGGGATCAGCACTTCATCACCCGCGCCGAGGGTGGCGGCGAAGGCGTTGAAGATCGCGCTCTTGGCGCCGCTGGTCACCAGCACTTGCGCGGCGGTGTAGGTCAGGTGGTTTTCCCGCGCCAGCTTGTCGACGATGGCCTGGCGCAGTTCGGGAGTGCCGGCGTTCTGGGTGTAGCGGGTCTCACCGCGTTCGATGGCGGCGCTGGCCGCTAGGCGGATGTTGGGCGGCGTATCGAAATCCGGCTCGCCCACCACCAGGTTGATGATGGACTGGCCCTGGCGACGCAGCTCGTTGGCGCGGTCGGACGCGGCGCTGCTGGGCGATGGTTTGATGCGTTGCACACGGGCGGCGATGCGGGAGGCAGTCACGGGCGTTCCTCGTTGATGGCGTTGACGGGAGTCACAGTACGAGGGGCGGGGGAGGCGGCCATAAGACGAGTTTGTTCTGGTTTGATAGGCAGTGCTTATGGCTGGGGTTGCGCTGAAATGGTGCGCCCAGCCCTGGTTGCTCCGGGCGGGTGCTTTGGATGGGGGATTGAGGGCAGCCATAGCAAAGCCTTATGGCTGATGCCGGGCTGGCCTACCTTTTGCAGATCACCATCGATCCCTGTGGGAGGGGGCTTGCTCCCGATGGCGGTGCGCCAGTGACAGATGTGCTGACTGACACACCGCTATCGGGGGCAAGCCCCCTCCCACATTTAAAGTGTTAAGGCCGCAATCCCCCCTCACACGAGCACCGCCCATTTGAACCTGCGCCGATTGAAGTATTTCGTGAAACTGGTCGACATCGGCAGCATGACCCAGGCCGCCGACGTCCTGCATGTAGCGCAGCCGGCGTTGAGCCAACAACTGGCAACCCTGGAAGCGGAGTTGCAGCAACAGTTATTGATCCGCACCAAGCGCGGCGTCACGCCCACCGAAGCGGGTAAGGTGCTGTATGGCCATGCGCAGATCATCCTGCGCCAGTGCGAGCAGGCGCAGAGTGATATCAATGCCACCGGCCATGCCTTGTCCGGGCAGGTGTCGGTAGGCCTGGCGCCTGGGACGGCGGCGTCGACCTTGTCGCTGCCGCTGTTGCGCACGGTGCGTGAGCGCCACCCCGGCATCCTGCTGTACCTGAATGAAAACTTCGGCACCACCTTGAGCGAGCTGATCATGAACGGCCGCATGGACATGGCCGTGCTCTACGGCGGGCGCGAGGTGCACGGCCTGAGTTTTGTCTCGTTGCTGCGCGAGCCGCTGTACCTGGTGAGTGCCGACCCGGCCATCGCCAACCGTGAGGACATTCCCCTGGCCGAACTGGCCGACATGGACATGCTGCTGCCACGCCCCTACAACGTCATGCGCCGTTTGGTGGACGAAGCGTTCCTGCGTATCGGCCTCGGCGCGCGGGTGGTGGCCGAGATTGAATCTTCCACCACCCTCACCGCCGCCGTGGCCGATCACTTCGGCTCGACCATCCTGCCGGAATCGTCCGCGCGGGTGATGGCGGCGGACCCTGCGGTGCATCTGTGCCGCATCGTCGAGCCCGAAGTCGAGGCGCCGTTGGCGTTGTGCCTGTCCGGGCATCTGCCGTTGTCGGTACCGGCCCAGGCAGTCAAGGCGATCCTGCTGGAGCTGGTGGCGCAGATGCGTGGCAGCGCGGCTTGAAGGGTCATAAGGGCGGCTTATCACCCCAAAGCCAAAGCGTCTTGGCCGCTGTTCGAGGGGGTCGGTAGATTGGACCCATCCACTCAAGACACGCTCGACAGGCAGGGGCCATACATGGATTCAGCACGTATCAAGGGGTTGATGGATTTGCTGGCCGAATCCGATCTGCTGGAGCTGAGCCTCACCGAAGGCGACAGCACATTGCGGCTGTTCAAACAGCCGGGGCAGACGGTTATCAGCGTCGCGCCCAGCGTGGTCGCAGCGGCCAAAGCAAGCGCACCGGTTGCCACCGCCGTTGAAATCAAGGCCAGCCTCTACGGCGTGCTGCACCTGACGCCCGCCGTCGGTGAAGCGCCGTTCGTGACCGTGGGCCAGGCCATCGAACCCGGCCAGACCGTGGCGGTGATCGAGGCGATGAAGATGTTCCATCCGGTCAAGGCCAAGGTCGCCGGCCAGCTCGTCGAGATCCTGGCCCAGGCCGGGGTTGAAGTCGAAGCCGGCCAGGCCCTGTTCCGGCTCGGTTGACCCCCACGCATAGTTGTTATTCAGGTGAATTCAATGTTCGACAAAGTGCTGATCGCCAACCGTGGCGAAATCGCCCTGCGCATTCAGCGTGCCTGCCATGGCCTGGGCATCAAGACCGTGGCGGTGCACTCCGAGGCGGACCGCCACGCGCAATACGTACACCACGCCGACGAGTCGCTGTGCATCGGCCCGGCCACGCCCGGCTTGAGCTACCTCAACCAGACGGCATTGCTGTTTGCCGCCAAGGTCACCGGGGCCCAGGCGATTCACCCCGGCTATGGCTTCCTTTCGGAAAACGCCGGGTTTGCCGAGCGCATCGAAGCCGCCGGCCTGACCTTTATCGGCCCGAGCGCGGCATGCATCCGCACCATGGGTGACAAGGTGGCGGCCAAGCGCGCCATGCGCGAAGCTGGTGTGCCCTGCGTGCCGGGACCGGATTCGACGATGCCCAGCGACGACGCGAGCATCCTCGCCATCGCTGCCGAGATCGGCTACCCGGTGATCGTCAAGGCCGCCGGTGGCGGGGGCGGGCGTGGGATGCGCGTGGTACAGGCCGAGGCCGAGCTGCTCGCCGCCATTGGCCTCACCCGTGAAGAAGCGCGGCTGGCCTTCGGCAACCCGGAGCTGTATATCGAGAAATTCCTCGGCCACCCCCGACACGTGGAAATCCAGGTGCTATGCGATGCCCATGGCCACGCGATCTGGCTCGGTTGCCGCGACTGCTCCCTGCAACGCCGCCACCAGAAAGTACTGGAAGAAGCCCCTGCACCGGGGATTGATTCGGCACTGATCGCCCTAGTCGGTGAACGCTGCGCCGAGGCCTGTCGGCAGATCGGCTATCGCGGCGTCGGTACCTTCGAGTTCCTGTATGAGGACGGCGAGTTCTTTTTCATCGAGATGAACACGCGCCTGCAGGTCGAACACCCGGTCACCGAGATGACCACCGGCATCGACATCGTCCAGCAGCAACTGCGCATGGCGCGCGGCGAAGTGCTGAGCCTGCGCCAAGAGGATGTGCAGCTCAACGGCCACTCCCTGGAGTGCCGCATCAATGCCGAAGACCCGCTGACCTTCATGCCCACGCCGGGGTTGATCCAGCGCTGGGAAGTGCCCGGCGGCTTTGGCGTGCGGGTCGATTCCCATGTCACCACCGGCTATCGCGTGCCGCCGTATTACGACTCGATGGTGGCCAAGGTCATCACCCACGGCGCCACTCGCGAAGAAGCCCTGGCACGTATGCGTTTGGCGCTGAGCGAAATGATCGTGGACGGCATCAGCACCAATATCCCCTTGCACCGCGACATTCTTGACGACCCGGCTTTCTGTGTCGGCGGTGTCGATATTCATCACCTGGAGCGCTGGTTGCAGCAAAGGAGCCCCGCATGAGCACCGCACCTTCCATTAGCCTGTTGGGTTCCAGTGCCTTGCTCTTCGAAGCGCCGGGCGAGCTGGACCTGGCCCCGCAGCAGCGTATCTGGAGCCTGGCCCTGCAAGCCGGTGAGTGGCCGGAAATCCACGAAGCCGTGCCAGGCATGAACAACCTGATGCTCACGTTCCTCAAGCCGCCGCGCGAATTGAAGGCACTGTGCGAGCGCCTGCTGCACGCCTGGGCGCACAGCGAACCGTTGCCCCTGGAAGGGCGCATCGTCGAGTTGCCGGTGGTGTACGGCGGTGAGTTTGGCCCGCATATGGGCGATGTGATTGCCCACACCGGGCTGGACATCGAAACCATCGCCAACCTGCATTGCGAACCGTTGTACCCGGTGTACGCCCTGGGCAGCCACCCCGGTTACTGCTACCTCGGTGGCATGGACCCGCGCCTGGCCACGCCACGGCGTCAGGTGCCGGTGCTGAATATCGGTGCGGGCTCGGTGTCCATCGGCGGCGTACAAACTGGCGTCTCGGCCTCGGCCGGCCCGAGCGGCTGGAACACCATCGGCCGCACTGAAATGGCGTTTTTCGACCCTGCCCAAACCCCGCCGGCGATCCTGCGGCCGGGTGATTTCCTGCGCTTGCGCATCGAGAGGATCATTCGATGATCGAGATTCTATCGGCCACCGCCCTGGCCACCGTGCAGGACTTCGGCCGCTTCGGCAGCCTCGGTTACGGCGTGGGCACCTCGGGCGCCATGGACCACCTGGCCCTGGCCCTGGGCAACCTGCTGCTGGGCAATCCTGAAGACGCCGCTGCGATTGAAATACCGCTGTTTCCGTTCGAAGTGCGCCTGCTGCAGGACTGCGCCTTTGCCGTGACCGGTGCCGCCTGCGATGCCACCCTCGACGGCCAGCCGCTGCCGCCGAACTGGGTGTGCCAAGGCCGCGAGGGCCAGGTGTTGAACCTGGGTTACCCAACGTCCGGCAGCCGCGCCTACCTGTGTTTGGCCGGTGGTGTGGATGTGCCGGCGGTGCTGGGTTCGCGCAGCACTCAATTGCGCGGCGAGTTCGGCGGCCTCGACGGCCGCGCACTGCAACAGGGTGATCGGCTGGGGGCGCTGCGCCCTGGCATCAGCCCGTTGCCGTTGGACTTTGGTGTGTTGGCCCCCAGCTTGGCGCTGGCGTTGCACGTCGACGGCGTGCCCGCCATGCGTGTGCTGCCCGCCGCCGAGTATGAACGTTTTCAGCAAGCCTCCCGTGCGGCGTTCTGGGCTGGCGAGTGGAAGATCACCACCCAGAGCAACCGCTACGGCTACCGCATGGAAGGCGAACCACTGCTGCCTGTCGCACCGATGGAAATCCGCTCCCACGGCATCGTGCCCGGCGTGATCCAGGTGCCCCATGGCGGCCAGCCGATTATCCAAATGCGCGACGCCCAACCCAGCGGCGGCTATCCCAAGTTCGGCAGCGTCATCGAGGCGGATTTGTGGCGCCTCGGCCAGGCGCCGATTGGCAGCAAGGTGCGCTTTATCGAGTGCAGTTATGACCAGGCCGTCGAGGCGCTGGAAAGCAATCGACGTTACTTGCGCGAGGTCGGCCGCCTGGTGGATCTGCACCGTGAAGGAGTAAAAGCATGACCCTTTCGGAAATTCGCCAATTGGCACAGTGGCTCAAGGAACACCACCTGGCCGGCGCCGAATTCAGTCGGCCGGGTGTACAGCTGACCCTCAGGCGCGGTGGCGAGCCCGTCAGCGTTGCTGCGCCTGCCGCCGTTGCGGTGGACGGCCCGGTGCTACGTACCACCGGCCTGGGGCGCTTGCTGCTGACCCATCCCGAACTGCGCGAGCCGTTCGTGGCCGTGGGTGATCAGCTCTGCGCCGGGCAACTGGTGGCGGTGCTGCAAGTGGGTGAACTGCTGTTGCCCCAGCGCAGCCCGACGGCCGCACGTGTCATCGATATTCGCGTGCCGTGCGGTACCACCGTCGGTTATGGCGAAGCTTTCCTTGGCTTGGAGCATCAGGCATGAAGATCGATTTGAACGCTGATCTCGGCGAAGGCTTTGGCCCGTGGCGCATGGGCGAGGATGAAGCGCTGATGAGCCTGATTTCCTCGGCGAATGTCGCTTGCGGTTACCACGCCGGTGATCCGCTGATCATGGACACCACCGTGCGCCTGGCCAAGGCCGGTGGCATCGACTTGGGGGCGCATGTGGGCTTTCCTGACCTGATGGGTTTTGGTCGGCGCCAGATGAATATCGAGATCAAGGAACTGGCCACCTATGTGATCTACCAGCTCGGCGCCCTGGCCGGGATTGCGGCGGTCAATGGTCACCGCCTGACCCACATGAGCTTTCACGGCGCCATGGGCAACATGGCCGCCGCCGACGCCGCGCTGGCCGAGCCGTTGGTGCGGGCGGTGGCGGCCTTCGACCCCACGCTGATCATCAGCTCGTCCAGCAGCCGCGCCATTGAAGGTGCGGCGGAAAAATGTGGCCTGCGCGTGGCCACCACCTTCCTCGCCGACCGCGCCTATGACGACGACTGCCTGCTGGTTCCGCGCAAGGTCGAAGGCTCGGTGATCAAGCAGCCGGCGGCCGTGCTGCACAGGGTGCGGCAGTTGCTGGAGGAGGGCACCGTAACGGCGCTGAGCGGCACGGTGCTGCGGGTGCCGGCCCATTCGATCCTGCTGCACGGCGACACCCCTGGTGCGGTGGAACTGGCGCGCACCATTCGCCAGGAAATAGAGCGCATGGGCGGCTGCATAACCCCGATTTCCCAACTGCTGGCCGCGTCATAAGCAGGCCTTATCGCCACACAACCATTGCGTCTTGGTCCAGCGCCTGAAGGCTGGATAGAGTCGAACCATAACCCGTAGCACAAGGATTTCCCCATGCCATTTTCCGACTACAAAACCGCGCTGGTCACCGGGGCTTCCTCCGGCATCGGCGCCGCCGTTGTCGAGCGCCTGTGCCAGGAAGGCGTGCAGGTGCATGCCCTGGCCCGCAGTGCCGGCAAGTTGCAGGAACTGGCGGCCAGGACCGGTTGCATCGCCCACGCCATCGACGTCACCGACCTCGCCGGGCTGACCCGGTTGTTCGCCGCAAACACCTTCGACATCCTGGTCAACAACGCCGGCGTCGACAAACCCGGATCCTTGCTCAAGGCCGACGCCGACGGCATCGACCTGCTGATCGACGTCAACCTGCGCGCCGTGCTGCACCTGGCGCGCCTGGCGCTGCCGGGCATGGTCGAACGCGATTGCGGGCACATCATCAATATCAGCTCGATTGCCGCGGCCTACAACTTTGGCGGTAACTCCACGTACCACGCGACCAAGGCGGCCGTGAGCATGCTCTCGCGCCAGCTGCGCATCGATGCGTTCGGCAAGCGCGTGCGTGTCACCGAGATCTGCCCGGGGCGCGTGGCCACGGATATCTTCGCCCACGTGCACGGTGATTCCGAAGAAACCTACAAGCGCTTCGTCGAAGGCTTTGAGTTGCCCCAGGCCGAAGACATCGCCAACGCCATCGCCTTTGCGATTGCCGCGCCGATTGCGGTGAACATCGGGCACATGGAAATCACCCCGACCTTGCAGGTGCCGGGCGGGCTCTCCACCGCACGGCCGCAGGACTACCAGGGCTGAAAACAGCCCCTTAAAACAGAACGGATCGATCCGTCATCGCTGTATCCCGCCACGGCCACGCCGGGTGATTTTGATTTCTGCCCTAGCCCAATGCCGATAGGGATTGACCATGAAGCAAGACTTCGATTTGGCCGCGATTCTGCAAGGCGAGTACGCCGAGCTGATCGTCAAGGGCATCGAAATGACCTTGCAGCTGGCGTTGTTCGCCTGGCTGCTGGCGATGGTGCTGGCGCTGACGCTGGTCACGGTGCGCCTGACCGGCAACACGCTGGCCGACCGCCTGGTGGCGGGGTACGTGTCCTACCACCGCAATGTGCCGACGCTGGTGCAACTGATGCTGTGGTACTTCGGCGTGCCGACGCTGCTCAGCGAACATGCGCAGCTGTGGCTGGCCAGCCACAACACCGAATACCTGTTCTCGGTGATCGCCCTGGGGTTGTGCCAGGCCGCGTATTTCTGTGAAGACATGCGCAGCGGCCTGCGCGCCATTCCCGCCGGGCAGACTGAAGCGTCGCGGGCCCTGGGCCTGGGGTATGTGCGTTCGATGCGCTACGTGATCCTGCCCCAGGGCGTGCGCAACTGCCTGCCGTCGCTGATCAACCACACCGTGCTGCTGTTCAAGAACACAAGCCTGGCGATGGCGATTGGCGTGATGGAACTGACTTACGCCAGCCGTGAAGTGGAGAACTATACGTTCCGCACCTTTGAGTCGTACCTGGTGGCCACGGTGTTCTACCTGGCGTTTTCCCTGCTGCTGATGGGCGCCGGCGCGTTGCTCGCGCGGCACTACAGCAAAGCCCTGGCGAGGTAGATGGCGATGTTCGATATCGTGCAAATCCTGCAGAACAACTGGACGCTGTTCCTCATCGGCCAATACCCCCACGGCCCCTTGGGTGGCCTGGCGAGCACCTTGATCCTGGCCGCGCTGGCGTTGCTGCTGGCGTTCCCGTTCGGCTTGTTGCTGGCACTGGCGCGGGTGTCGCCGTGGAAGGGCCTGTACTGGGTCGCCACGGTGTGGGTCTACGTGCTGCGCGGCATTCCGTTGCTGATGGTGATCTTCTGGACCTACTTCCTGGTGCCGTTGCTGATCGGCCATAACATCACCGGCTTCATGACCATGCTCTGCACCCTGGTGATCTACCAGAGTGCCTACCTGTGCGAAATCATCCGCGGCGGTATCCAGGCGTTGCCCAGCGGCCAGTACGAAGCGTCCCGCGCCCTGGGCCTGGGCTACGTGCGCACCACGCTCTGGGTGATTTTGCCCCAGGCGCTCTACAACGCGCTGCCGAGCCTGATCAGCCAGTTTATTTCGATCATCAAGGAAACCTCCCTGGGCTACGTGATCAACGTGCAGGAAGTGACCTTTGCCGCCAATCAGGTCAACAACCAGTTGCTGACCAAG
>Ga0308159_1001911_pt1 | contig 26462 bp, 17 predicted proteins | sample PhyCR1_FD_201040 | JGI IMG/M metagenome (GOLD analysis project Ga0308159, IMG submission 201040) | Phyllosphere microbial communities from UC Gill Tract Community Farm, Albany, California, United States - DLSLC.R1 | ecosystem: Host-associated > Plants > Phyllosphere > Unclassified | place: USA...
CTGCATATTCCATCCCATATTGGTCTAAAATGCGCTGATAATCTTCAAATTGATTACGAATAATAAAGGCTTCGAAAAGCGTTCCACCAAAATAAGTTGGAATGCCTGCACTTTTATATAAAGCTAGTTTCTCTTTAAGGTTTGGTGTAACGTGTGATGTAGCCCAACCTAATTTTACAATGTCTGTATAAACGCCGGCAACTTCTATAAAATCTTCTACCTGGCGAAGGCTTAATCCCTTATCCATAACCATTGTATAGCCACTTTGGCGAGGTTTAGATGGACGTTCAGGAACGTTTAATAATGGGTAATTCATATGCGTACAAAAGTGAAAAAAATTTTCAGATTTATTTGTTAAATTTTTCTCACAAGACTGTTACCTGATATATCGGTTTATCACGTTGATAATGGCGCTGTTATCCTGTAACTGTGGCAAATATTCAAACAAAATATAATGCTTATCAGGATCGGTTATTAAAGCAGTTTCCAGATAACCGAGTGCATCTGCATAGTTTCCCATGGCAAAAAGATACGCCACCATTCGGTAATAGAGTTCTGCAGCTTCCGGGTTATTTTTTATCGCTTGGGCCATTGTTTCCGATGCTTCCAACAATTTTCCCTGCTCATAAAGCACCGTACTAAAATCCAACCACGCCTCAATATCAAGTGGATTGTATTCCAATACCTTTTCGTAAGCTACTATAGATTCTTCTATTTGGCCAAGTTTGTAATAGGCATCAGCCATTGCAAACCAGAAATCGGCATTTTCAGCTTCCAAATCGATAGCTTTTTTATAAAAATGCAGCGACTCGAAATAACGCTCTTCATGGTTTAAAGTAACCCCGATTCCGAACCAAGCATCAGCCATTTTCGGATCCATTTTTACCGATTTTTTGTAATAAGAACGGGCCTCATCCATCTTTTCAAGCTTTTCATAGCATTCTCCGATGGCACAATAAGTATCTGCGTTGGGCTGCTCATACTCAAAGGTCTGCTTGTAAACTTCAATAGCCTCATCGTATTTATCCAACTGCACTAATGCGTTTCCTTTGTTAAAATAAGCCGAACTAAAATCTTCTTTAATTAAGATCGCATAATCATAAGCATCAATTGCTTTTTCAAAAAGGTTTAGTTTATGAAAACTGTTCCCTAAATTATACCAGGCGGCATAAGAGTACGGATCAGTATCAATGTACTGCTGATAAAACTTAATGCTTTCTTCTTGTTTATCAAGCACATCGTAACAGAAAGCCAGCTCGTACAAGCCATCCTGGTTTTCCATATTTTGCTCCAAGCTTAACTTAATATAAGTGATTGCACTTTCATAATCGCCCATGCTCTGGTGTACATAAGCAATTTGCAGCAAAATTTCATCTGTACTTTCAGCAAGGAGTAATGCTTTTTCGTAGTTCTCCAAAGCCTCGCTAAAACGCTCCGTGTTTTGAAAAATATTACCACGAAGCAAATAAATATCAGGTTCTGATGGCTCTAATAATTCGGCTTTCTGCAAAGAGATAAATGCGTGTTCATTATTGTTGGTTATAATGTATAGGTGTGCTTGTTTAATCAAAAAAATGGTTGCATAAGGATGTTGGCTAATTGCAAACTCAACTACCTGCAAAGCCTTAACCGGATCGTTTTTTTCGATGTAAAAGTCCACAATATATTCGAAAGCACCGGCATCGAAGAAATACTGATCCTGGTTGCGGAGCATTTCTTCATAACGTTCTACAGAGCGTTGTGCGTCTTCGTTGGATTCAAAAAAGAATTCTTCTTCCATATTTAATAACTATTAAAGAACCGTGCCAATTCGCAGAAAAACACATTATAATTTTACTGATTTTAATTATCGATTTAACAAATAATTATTAACATCAAATGTTAAAACAAGCGTAAATAGCTGAAAATAAAGCTTATTAGGTGTGATTAAGATGTGTGGATAATGAATTCCTTTTATCAACATCGCGGTTCCTTTTCCCTTCTTTCACAAAAATAATATAAATTTATGGGAGTAACGTAATCGAGAAGTCATGAAAAGATACGCCTTTTTAGCGGTTTTATTGAGTTTTATAGGCACAGGTGCATTTGCTCAAAGCGATGAAAATGCGATTAAAAAAACTGTAAATAATTTGTTTACCGGAATGAAAAATGGTGACAGCACTCTGGCGAGATCGGCTTTTGCCAAAGATTTTATCATGCAAACCATTGTAAATAAAAATGGCAGTACTGCTGTACGCACAGAGAAATTAGATGGCTTTATCAAGTTTATTGGCTCCCCTCACAAAGAAAAATTCGATGAGCGAATTGTGTTTACCAAAATATTAATAGATGGCCCGCTAGCTTCTGTTTGGACCGATTATGGTTTTTATGTTGATGAAAAGTTTAGCCATTGCGGAGTTAATTCTTTTCAGTTGGTAAAAGGCGATAAAGGCTGGCAAATTGTTTATCTGATTGATACAAGGAGGAAAGATGCCTGCAAAATCTGAGTGATTTCCTAAATTATGATCATATAAAAGAAGCTCTGCAGCTTTTTGCAGAGCTTCAGTTTAAAACTAGTCCTTTCCTAAATCTGCTGCAGCTTTTTTAAAGATTTCAGCTTGCTTATTTAAATTTGATTTTGCCTCGCCATTAGCTGATGTGGCCTGTTGCGATTTGCCTTGTGCTGTTGCCGTGTAAGCGCCAGAAAGTTGTTTGTTTAAATAATTTTGCAGCTTCAATCGCTCAATAGCGTTGCTTATGCTTTTCACGCCTTTTTCGGTTACCGCTGGATTGGTATTCGCCCTTAAATACTGGAAATACTGACCAATGACTCCGAAAATCTTGTTCTTATCGCCAGTATCCATAATGTTATCGTAAAATGCTTGATGCTCATCCTTTGGATCGCTGATGTATAACGAAGCTATTGATGATGCGATATGGTCTTTCGTATCTTGATCTAAAGATGAAAGTGCTGTTAACCCTTCTTGTGGCGCAAGTTTGGTTAAACCCGCCACCGAAGCTGCAATCACGCGGTAAGATCTGTCTTTAACACCATCAACCAATAAGGCTTTATAGGTTTGATCGCCTGTTTCTGCTAACTTATTAATTGCCGCCGCTCTCGCTTCGGTATTTTTATCACTTTTTGCCATTTGCAGTAATAAAGGTAATGCTGCAGCTTTGACTTCTTCATCATCTAAGTTAAGCCCTTCAATACTCAAAGCCCTTAAATCTCCAGATTTATCTTTCAAAGCATCAAGCAAAACTTTCTGTCCGCTTTTAGCTTTACTCTGCATGATAAATTGCAAAGCTTCAATCCTATTGGCATAAGTTGGTGCATTTTTGTATTGGAAATAATAGTTCTCGGCAACTTTGTTGTCGTTAATTTCCCCTACTACAATTTTATCGGCATCGAAATCAATTAAATCCGGCTTGGCGCTTACCTCAAAAGAGAAAGTTTGTTCCCGGCTGTTGATCAAAATTTCCTTAGAAATTTTTTGCCCGCCTGCATAAATATTTACTTTCACTGGTAAAGTAAAATTTTGTATTGCAGCATCTTGTGTCTGCTTTACTTTAATCGTTGCTTTTCCGTTTTCATATCCAAAATCAACCGCTAAAATCGGGTGACCGCCAGCATAATACCATTGGTTGAAATATGGGCTCCAATCTTTGCCTGTTATATCTTCCATAGCCAAGCGTAACTGATGTGTTTCGCCATTTTTGAACGCATTTGTGGTTAAATATTTGTTCAAGCCTTTGTAAAAAGCCGCATCACCCATTTGGTTTTTCATCGCATACAAAATCACAGAGCCTTTGGCATAGCTGATATTATCAAACATGTCTTCCTTATCCTTATAATAAAAACGAGCTAGAACCGGGCTTTCGCCATTTTTTGTAGAGCTGATGTAGGATTGTAATTTCTCGTATCGCGATTTATCTTCTGCATCTTTTCCTTCATCATATCCATGCCATATTATTTCGCCAAAAGTGGCAAAAGATTCATTCATAGTTAAATTAGACCAAGATTCTGCAGTCACGTAATCTCCAAACCATTGGTGAAAAAGTTCGTGAGCAATGGTACCTTCTTCGTTTCCATCCAGTAACTCGCGATCTGTTTTTTGAATATGTTCGCCATGCAACGTAGCGGTTGTATTTTCCATTGCTCCCGATACATAATCTCTGGCCACCACCTGGGCATATTTATTCCACGGATAATCTACACCTAAAATGTCACTATAGAATTTCATCATCGTAGGCGTTTTACCAAAAATTTGCTTTGCAAAAGGTGCATATTTTGGCTCCAGATAATAATTTACTTCTTTGCCTTTGTAAGTATCTTTAGTGATTTTAAAATCGCCCACTGCCATCATAAACAGATAAGGTGAGTGTGGCAAATCCATTTTCCAGGTATCTGTTCTGGTTCCATTGGTATTGGCTTTCTGGCTGATCAATTTTCCATTGGATAACGTAGTATATTTAGACTGAACCGTCATCGAAATTTCTTGCGTAGTCTTCTGATCTGGCTTATCAATTGTTGGAAACCAAGCTGAAGAAGATTCCGTTTCACCCTGCGTCCAGATTTGGATAGGTTTGGTTTTATCTGCACCATCAGGATTGATAAAATACAGTCCTTTTGCATCAGTTATCGCAGCGCTGCCTTGAACTTTTAATTCATCCGGCTTTGCCGTATAAGCAACATAAACAGTGTATTTTTCGGCGTTTGTATATTTCTTGTTTAAGGTGATAAACAGTTTATTGTTTTCGTAAACATATTTTAGCGGTGTATTTCCCTTCGCACCCACCAATGAAACCGTTTTGATGTCCATCCCCTGAGCATCTAAGGTCAATGAATCAGTTGTATAGAAATGAGGCTTCAATGTTATCCATTCTTTACCGTACAGATATCGCTTTGCATAATCAAAAGATACATCGAGTTTGGTATGTACCAGATCATTCACTTTGGTGGGCGTTACCCGATAAACAGATAAATTTGTCGATTGATCTGCCGTTTTTTCTTGAGCTGAAAGTGTGTTTGCTGCCAAAATCGAAACCAGTATGGCGCTACAGACGAAAATTTTTTTATTCATATTTTATATTTAATAAGTCAGTTGTGTTTAAAGCGATGTGTTAAGAATTATGACAAAGTAAACAGCCAAATGTAACTTGCTTTATGTTAATTTTTTGTTTTTTTGTGTAAATCGTTAGATATATGAATACAGATATTCAATCCATTTTAAACAAACTGGGTGTTACCGAAAGCAATGCTGCTTTCAGCACCGGAAGCAATTGGGGAGGCGAATTGAACGCTGAAAAACTAGAAAGCTTCTCGCCGGTTGATGGTAAACTTATTGCAGAAACAAAAATTGCAAGCGCTACAGACTACGAAACAATTATTGCAAAAGCTCAAATTGCTTTCAATGATTGGAAAACCATTCCAGCCCCAAAAAGAGGAGAGATTGTTCGCCAGTTTGGCGATGCATTGAGAGAAAACAAAGATGCTTTAGGCACCCTGGTTTCTTACGAAATGGGGAAAAGTTTACAGGAAGGATTTGGCGAAGTACAGGAAATGATTGATATCTGCGATTTTGCTGTGGGCTTATCGCGTCAGCTTTATGGTTTAACCATGCACAGTGAGCGCCCAAGCCATCGAATGTACGAGCAATGGCATCCGCTAGGGATTGTAGGAATTATTTCTGCTTTTAATTTCCCGGTAGCGGTTTGGGCATGGAACGCTGCTTTGGCATTGGTTTGTGGGAATGTTTGCATCTGGAAACCATCAGAAAAAACGCCTTTAACGGCTATCGCCTGTCAACATATCATTGCAAAGGTTTTTAAAGCCAATGATGTTGCTGAGGGAGTTTGCAATTTAATTATTGGAGATAAAGCTGTTGGCGAACTCATGACACACGATGGTCGGGTACCATTAATTTCGGCAACCGGATCTACCCGAATGGGGAAACAGGTTGGCGCAGCCGTGGGAGCCCGTTTAGGTAAAAGTTTATTGGAACTGGGTGGCAACAATGCCATCATTATCTCCGAACATGCCGATTTAGACATGAGCTTAATCGGTGCGGTTTTTGGCGCCGTGGGTACCGCAGGTCAGCGTTGCACATCAACAAGGAGATTAATTATCCACGAAAGTGTTTATGATGCCTATAAAGGAAAACTAGTCAAAGCATACGATCAGCTGCGCATCGGCGATCCGCTGGATCAGAACAACCACGTTGGTCCGCTGATTGATAAAGATGCCGTTGCGGCTTACCTCGATTCGATCCAAAAATGTAAGGCAGAAGGTGGAAAATTTGTGGTTGAGGGTGGTGTTTTAACAGGCGAACATTACAGTAGCGGATGTTATGTGAAACCTTGCATTGCCGAGGTTCAAAACGATTTTAAAATTGTTCAACACGAAACCTTTGCCCCAATTTTATACTTGATCAAATACAAAACTTTAGAAGAAGCTATTGCGCTGCAAAATGGCGTTCCACAGGGGTTATCATCTGCCATCATGACTTTGAATTTAAGGGAAGCGGAGCAATTTTTATCCGCTAAAGGATCTGATTGTGGTATTGCAAATGTGAATATTGGTACCTCTGGAGCCGAAATTGGTGGTGCATTTGGTGGTGAAAAGGAAACTGGTGGCGGTAGAGAAAGTGGTTCTGATGCATGGAGGGCTTACATGAGAAGGCAGACCAATACCATTAATTATTCGAATACTTTACCGTTGGCGCAAGGCATAAAGTTCGATTTCTAAATAAATGGTTCGTTGTTGTGAAGCAACCTTACACCTATCAACGCGTTCTTAGACCAATGCATTAGGATCGCTTCGTACCTCGCAATGACGACAAAATTAGAGTTGCTAGATTAACCTAGCAGCTCCTTTTCAAACTTAGTATGGCTCATTTAGAATAATTTTTTTCATATGGCTTGCTGAACCAGGTTTTTGTATTGATTTGATATTACTTTTATTAGAAGTAAAATCGACCATTTTTAATTGAGAATCGCTTTCTAAAATTGCATTATCTCTTTGAATAAACAGGCAATAAACTTGACCTATCTGGCAAAAACACAGTATTAGCTTAGGACTCAATCTTTATAGACGGACGATCGAATGATGTAACCAAAAACGATTGGCTGCGGGAAAGCAAGACGTAATGTAATGATTTCGAGATAATTGTTAAAAAAGGTTAAAGCGTATATTTTAACTAAAATATTAGTTTTATATTCGGCAAACAAAACTAATCAAATCTATGAAACGCCTTCTCCTATTGCTGTGCGGCTTTGTGCTCATCAATTTTAGCGCAAATGCACAAGGTTTACATTCCGTTAAAGGAAGAACTATCGACACCGCATCTACCACACTTCTAGCGGGTTCAACAATCGCCATTTTGAATTCAAAAGATTCTACGCTTGTAAAATTTACCCGATCAGCTGAAAATGGATCATTCGAACTCAACGGAATTAAAAACGGAAAATTTATTCTCTTGGTTTCTTATCCAAAATACGCGGATTTTGTTGATCATTTCACACTCGATTCTACTACGCAGGTTAAAGATTATGGAAAAATCAATTTAACCGGAATGGCGAAAATTCTTGCTGATGTAATTATCAAAGGAAACAGGAATGCCATTAAAATTAAAGGTGATACCACCGAATTTGATCCCAAAGCTTTTAACATTGAACCAAATTCAAAGGTTGAAGACCTGATTAAACAGTTTCCGGGTATTCAGGTAGATAAGGATGGAAAAATAACGGCACAAGGTAAAACCGTTCAAAAAGTACTGGTTGATGGCGAAGAGTTCTTCGGTGATGACCCCACGTTAGTAACGAAAAATCTTCGTGCTGACATGGTTGAATCAGTTCAATTGTATGATAAAGCAAGTGATCAGGCAAGTTTTACCGGAATTGATGATGGCGAAAAAACAAAAACCCTGAATGTTAAACTGAAAGAAGATAAAAAGAATGGCTATTTCGGGAAAGTGCAAGGCGGATACGGAACCGACGATTTTTATAATGGCCAGTTCATGTTCAACAAGTTTTGGGGCAAGAAAAAATTCTCTGCTTATGGCATTTTAGGGAACAATGGAACTGTAGGTTTAGGTTGGGATGATCGTGATAAATATGGTGGCTCCAGCGGGATGACCATGACAGACGATGGTGGAATGTATTTCAGTTCTGGTGGTTCGGATGATTTTGATAGCTACGACGGACAATATAACGGTCAGGGAATTCCAGTTGCCCGCACCGGCGGTTTACATTTCGACAGTAAATGGAATAAAGACAAAGAATCGCTAAACACCAATTATAAAATCGGATCCATTAGAGTTAAAGGCGATAGAAATACCATCAGCCAAAACAACTTAAGTTCTGGCGTAATTAACAACGTCTCTGATCAATACACGGATAATGATATGTTCAGACAGAAGCTGGATGCAACTTATGAAGTAAAACTCGATTCGACACTTACATTAAAAGTAAATGTAGATGGCACATTGAAACAAAGTAATACTTTTAACGATTACAATACTTCGAGTACAGATGGAAACAATGATTTACTTAACACCACAAAAAGAACTTTAAAGAATAAGGTGGATGAGCAGATGTTCAACATCAATGGCTTGCTTACTAAACGGTTTCAGAAAAAAGGACGTACACTTTCATTAAACTTGAACCAGTCTATTACAAAGAGCAATAGCGATGGCTATTTAAACTCAGAAAACAGTTTCTATGAAATTACAGGCAGAAGGGACAGCTTAATTAATCAATATAAAGTTAACGATATTACCAATAGTGCCTTCAAATCAAACTTAGCCTATACCGAACCTTTATCGAAAACCATGACGGTGATTGTAAATTACGGTTTGAGCTTAATGAATGGCAAGTCAGATCGTAAATCATTCAACCAATCTGCAAGTGGTAATTACGATATTTTAGATACCGAATTTAGTAATGATTACCAACTAGATCAGATTATTAATCAAGGTGGCGCAATTTTCAACTATAGAAAAGGCAAAACAATAATTAATTTTGGTTCGAAATTTAGTGGTGTTAACTTCAAACAAACGGACTTATACAATAATAAAACCTACGATCGTAATTTTGTTAATTATATGCCTCAAGCTTCTTATCAGTATAGGTTCTCTCAACAAAAATCTTTCAGAATCAGTTATAACGGCAATACAAATCAACCATCTTTAGATCAAATTCAACCCGTTAGGGTAAATACTGATCCATTGAATATTTCATTAGGTAATCCAGATTTAAGACCATCATTTAGAAGTAACATCAATGCCAATTACAATTCGTATAAAGTCCTCACCAATCAATCAATTTGGTTAAGTGGGTCGTATAGCTTCACAGCAAACCCAATTGTGAGCGATGTAACTACCGATGCATTAACAGGTAGAAGCAGTTATAGATCGGTAAATATCACCGATAAAATGTCAAAAAGTTTTTCTGTATATGCACAAAGCAGTAGAAAAATTAGTGGGATCGACCTAAATGCTGGCATTAATTTAAGCACCAATGGAAATTCATCCTACAATTACATCAACAAAGAACTAAACAATACCAAAAACTACACCTATAATTTGGGTATTGATTTAAACAAATACGTTGAGAAGAAGTATAATTTTTATATCAATGTTGGTCCAACATATAATGTTTCAAGAGCAAGTATTGGCAATTTTGGTAACAGTGATGGCTGGGGATGGAATGGTTATTCATCTGGTAGCGTTCAATTACCGGGCAAATTTTCACTATCAACCGATGCGCAATATGAGTTTAGAGGAAAAACACAAACCTTTAACGAAACTTTCTCTCGGTTTCTCTGGAATGCATCGTTAAATAAAAAGTTCTTAAAATCAGAAAACCTCAAATTAATGATGTCGGTGAATGATATTTTAAATCAGAATGTTGGTTTCGATAGAACAGCCTACAACGGAAACATTACACAAAGCAGCTACACCACCATCATGCGCTATTTTATGTTCTCTGTAATTTGGGATTTTAATAAAATGGGCGGCGGATTAAAAACTTCAAAATAATCATCATGAAAACTACACTTAAATATATCATTCTATTTGCTGTTATTTTCATCAGCAAAACTTTACAAGCACAGAACGTCCACTTTATTCATAATGGCATTATTGAGTTCGAAAAAAGATCGAATATGTACGCATTGATAAAGAAAAAAATCAATAAGGACAATGAAACCTATATGAATCAGGCGTTTGAGCAGTACAAGAAAAACAATCCGCAATTTAAAGTTGCCAAAAGCACTTTAAGTTTTACTCGGGATAAAAGCTTATACAAATGGCCAACGGTTGAAGAAACAATGAATAATAATTGGTTAAATACGGATGTATTGGGCGATTTGAAAAACACCATCGCTACTGATTTTGATACGCAAAGTAGTATTACTCAAAAGAATGTTTACGAGGATACTTATTTAGTTAAAGATAGTGTTCGTAAAATCAACTGGAAAATAACAGATGAAACACGAGAAATTGCAGGTTACGAATGTCGCAGGGCAAATGCAGTGATTATGGATTCGGTTTATGTAGTGGCTTATTACTCCAATCAAATTGCAGTTTCTGGTGGCCCGGAGTCATTTACGGGTTTGCCTGGGATGATTTTAGGCTTAGCTTTACCACATGAAAATATAACGTGGTTTGCTACAAAAGTAACCGAAACTGCAGTGCCGGAAAAAGACTTAACCGCACCAGTAAAAGGAAAACCAACAGATAATAAAGGTTTGAAAACTATTTTACTAGGCGCAATGAAGAATTGGGGGGAGTATGCTCATCCCATCTACAAAGCCTTTTCGTTATAAGTATCGGTGTTGTAATTATGCTTAAATTAGCATCATTATAACACCGAGCATGTACCAGGCACTATTTACTCATATTAATAAATTTATAGGTTTGAGTAGCGAAGAACAAGATATTCTTACTTCACTACTCAAATCATTTTCGTTTAAAAAGAAAGCTTATCTCCTCGAAGAAGGAGAAACCTGCCGGGCGAATTATTTTGTGGTAAAGGGTTGCTTAAGACTCTATTTTACCGACATTAAAGGTACCGAACAGACCACTCAATTTGCCATCGAAAATTGGTGGATCTCTGATTTAACCAGCTTTATCTTTCAAAAGCAATCAGATTTCTTCATCCAGGCGGCCGAGCAAACGGAAGTAATCGCTATCGAACATCATCACTATCAGGAAATGTTTGAAAAGCTCCCGAAATTGGAAAAATACTTTCGGCTAATTTATCAGAAACTGCATCAAGCCTCACAAATCAGAATCAAATATTTGTATAGTCAAACTGCTGAGGAAAGATATACCAACTTCAACAAACTTTTTCCTGAATTTGTACAGCGGGTCCCGCAATATATGCTGGCTTCTTACCTGGGTTTTACGCCAGAATTTTTAAGTAAAATCAGAGCCAAACGGTAGGCCTAAAACACCCTTTTCATTTCTTAATCTACATTAAGTTTTTTGATTTTTTAAGTGATGACCTTTACATCGTAATCAAAAAACAAAAGAAATGGAAAATAGAATTAACATCCAAAAAGCAGAACCAGCAGCTTACCAAGCCATGTTTGGTTTAGAAAAATATTTATCAACAAGCACCGTAGATCCTATCCTTTTGGAGCTTATTAAAATGAGGGCTTCGCAAATTAATGGTTGTGCATTTTGTTTAAACATGCACTCGGCTGATGCACGCAAAATTGGCGAAACAGAACAGCGGCTGTACCTTTTAAATGCCTGGAGAGAAACAGCTTTATTTACAAAAGAAGAGGAAGCCGTTTTAGCACTAACAGAGGAAATAACCCTCATTACCAACCACGTTTCGAATGAAACTTACAACAAAGCAGCAAGCATTTTTGATGAAAAAACATTGGCTCAAATTATTATGGCCATTGTAACCATTAATGCCTGGAATAGAATTGCCATCAGCACCAAGTTAATCGTTAGTTAAACGCTAAAGTAAAGGCACTAAAGCATATTGGTGCCTTTTTAATTCAATTTCATTTTTTTAAGCTCCTCATAAACCAACTTGGCTACTTCTCTAGCACCCTCTGACTGAAAGTGGGTATTGTCTTTTTGTCCTTTTGGATAAGCCTCATATTTACCTGAATCCAAATTCATGAAATAGTTCTTCGTTACAAACTCATTTCCTTTTGAGGTGAAAAGCGCCGCTGAAAGTGCAGTTAAGTCAATAATGGCTACATTTAATTCTGCAGCAACATCTTTAACCGCCTGGGGATATCCGCCGTGAGCGCTACCCAACTTTCCATCTTTCCAGGGATAATTTCTGGTTACCGGCGTAATAAGAATGGGCACCGCACCTTTAGCTCTGGTTTCCCGCACATACATCCGAAGAAAACCTTTATAGCCCGGGATGTCGACATAGCGCTCTGGTTTATCTTTAGCGGCATCGTTATGCCCAAACTGAAGTAAAACCAGATCATTTTTATTCAGACTATCTGTTACTTCTTTCCACCGCCCTTCGTTAAAAAAGGTTCGGGTGCTTCTCCCACCTTTAGCTTTATCCACTACCAGTGCACTGTCGCTTCGTATTAAATTGCCCAGGTTTTTAAGGCTATCCTTTCTTAAAAACTGTTGAAAAACCTGGCCCCAACCCATCAAAGGAAAACGCTTTTGTGGATAATTATTTTCTAAAGAATAATCGGCAACGGTAGAATCGCCAATGAGATAAACTTTTACAGGGTTTGGCTTGGGGCTAAATGATATCAACGTTATTGCAACGGCCGTTGCGGCGATTATAAATCTATATCTTTTCATGCTTTCATTAAGATGTGTGTGATGAAAACTTTGGTTATTTGCAGCGTTTATTTAATTTTATTACGTGGTCTGTGTCCACACAGATCGCCTTACTATTTCAGTTAGCGAAAAAAAAACTGCGTCAAGCCCCCGATTTGCCTCTTGAAAATACAAAGATTTCTCAGCTGCGCTCGAAAACGACATGGTTATTCCGTTGTCTAAACCCACACAGATCGCTTTGCTATTTCTCTACTCTAAACCAATCGTATTCAGCAATGCCCGAATCATTAATCTGCGTGTCCCTTATGGCAAACAAACCTACTTTTGCGCCAATCCATTGCCCTGCAGTTGCCTGAAATTCATCGCCAACATTACTGTAATTATTTCCATCTTCACTATAACTAAACTGGCATTTGGCGCCGTTTGAAACCTTAACTCTAAAATGAACAACACCAGATTTAAGCTTTGCGATTTCCTTTTCGTTCTCGGTTTTTCCTTTGTCGGCACTTTGGCAAACACCATAAACTAAATAAATACCATCTTTTTTACTTTTGATGCTCAATTTAGCATAGCTTCTGCCCATCACAACCAGCCCGGTTTGCTCGTTTTCTAACTTCGGATTTGGCTTAAAGTTTACTTTCGTGGTAACATTAAATTCATCAGCCGGAAACTTCTGCATCAACAAGTTCGGCACATCCCATAAGTTTTTAGCTTCGTCTGGAATTTTTGCCGTGTAAAGCTTTAGAACACTTTTATTAGCATCTGTGAAAAGCCAGGTAGGTTGTGGGTTTGCCTGCCATTGCCATTGCAAGCCCAATTGCCAGGAATTAAATTCATCACTTTCGGCAGGTGTTTCTATCGCATAAACCTTACCCACGTTCGGCTTTTTGTAGGTGAGTACAGGTTCGCCAATCCCATCACCATCTTTGTCTGCACCAATAACAGGCCAGTTGTTAATCCATTTCATGGGTTGCAAATGAACTACCCTTCCATAAGCGTCCTTATCCTGAAAATGCAAAAACCAATCTTCTCCATTTTGGGTATTCACCCAGGCACCCTGATGTGGGCCATTTACGGTAGATTTTCCCTCATCCATCGCCACCTTCCTTTCATAAGGACCATAAATATTTTTGCTCCTCAATATCAATTGCCAACCTGTAGAAACTCCTCCCGCTGGTGCAAATAAATAATAATATCCATTGCGCTTATAAACCTTGGGTCCTTCAATGGTTGGATCCAATTCATGTCCATCGTAAACAATTATTCCCGATTCGGCGGCTTTTAACCCGTCAGCAGTTAGCGGCATTACAGCTAAGACACTTTTAATTCCAGCTCTGCTTCCTGCATAGGCATAAGCCAAATAAGCTTTCCCATCTTCATCCCAAAACGGACAAGGGTCGATCAATCCTTTACCAGCGGCAACCAATTTTGGAGCAGACCATTCGCCCGTTATCGTTTTAGATTTAGTTAGATAAATTCCGAAATCGGGATCAGGATAGTAGATATAAAATTCTCCGTTCCGGTACCGGATGGAAGGTGCCCAAACGCCATTTCCATGTTGGGTTTTTTCGAAATGTTCAAATGGGGGTTGGCGTTTTAGCGCATGACCAATAATTTTCCAGTTCACCAAATCTTTTGAATGTAAGATGGGAAGCCCTGGAATGGCATCGAAGCTGGAAGCAATCATATAGAAATCATCACCAACCCTGATGGCATCCGGATCAGAATAATCGGCATTGATCACCGGATTTTTATACGTCCCGTTTCCCTGATCAGAAACCCAAACTTTAGAAACATAAGCTGCTTTCGGAGACTGTGAGAAACAATTCAGGTAAAAGTAAGAAGTAAAAATAAGGGTAAATAAGAATTTCATGATCAATTATATTTTGGTTAGAAAAACAATCTCGTCTTTGGAAAGCACTAAATATTTGCCTTTAAATAACGACTGCTCAAGCGCTAAGAACAAGATTAAACCTTTTTTTACTTTATCGCAACCCTTTACTGTGCAATCGTTCCCGACATCGTTTGCGGCATTTATAGTTCAGATTAGTTCGTTCAGAAAGCTATTTAATGTTTAAACTTGTTCATCACATTATTTTAAAAAAGAACTTGGAAATTTTATCCCAGCAGTGGCCATTATAATTATCTAACCAATCTTTATGAAAGTATTCATCTTATTTGTATTCACTCTTATTTCTTTAACAGCAGTTGCAACCCAGGTTAAGCCCGATTTCACCGTAGCGACTGATGGGAGTGGAAATTTTAAAACCGTGCAGGAAGCCATTAATGCAGTTCCTGACTTTCGAAATAAGCTTACTGTGATTTTTATCAAAAAAGGAATTTATAAAGAAAAGTTAATCCTGGCAGATTCGAAGAAAAATGTAAAGTTTATTGGCGAAAACTTGAACGAAACCATTTTGACTTACGATGATTATGCTCAAAAGAAAAATGCCTTTGGCGAAGACAAAGGAACATCAGGTTCGTCGAGCTTTTATATTTACGGTGAAGGATTTTCAGCGGAGAATATCACATTTGAAAATTCATCTGGTCCGGTTGGACAAGCCGTAGCGGTTTGGGCTGGTGGAGATAAATCGACCTTTACGAATTGCAGGTTTTTGGGATTTCAGGATACGCTCTATACTTATGGAGCAAACAACCGCCAGTACTACAAAAATTGTTACATCGAAGGTACGGTTGATTATATCTTCGGTGCAGCAACTGCCTGGTTTGAAAACTGCACCCTTTATTGCAAAAAACAAGGATACATTACCGCGGCATCTACAGCTGATACCACAAAATACGGCTATGTTTTTAATAAATGTAAAATTACTGGCGATGCCGCAGCCAATAGCTTTTATCTTGGTCGCCCCTGGAGGCCTTACGCTAAAGTTGTTTTTTTAAGATGTGAACTTCCAGAAATTATCCGCCCCGAAGGTTGGAATAATTGGGGCAAAGAAAGCAATGAGCAAACGGCTTACTACGCTGAATACAAAAGTACAGGAAAAGGGGCAAACGCTAAAAAGCGGGTAAATTGGTCGCACCAACTCACCGAAACCGAGTATAAAAGTTACATTTTGGAAAACGTTTTCCGAGGATGGAATCCGGAAGGGAAATAGCTAACATAAGCAGCTGATTATCAATTCATAAATCATACTTTAAATATTCAATCTTGCTTTATTCTCCGGCAACGTTTGCATAGATTTCTCTTCGCTTTTAGCGGCAAACAACGTACACTTGTTATTACGATAACCAAGTATAATTTAACAGCACAAATAATGAAACATATTTCTGGTAGTTTATACCGTTCTAAAATCGCCCTCGCATGTATTTGTTTGTTTTCAGTAAGCGCATCAATGGCGCAACAGAAACCCAGCATGCCCGTTATCCAACAGGTAAATATCAAAGCTGATACCACTAGTATTGTAAGTTTTGGTGCCAAAGGCGATGGTGTTTCGTTAAACACAGAAAGCATTAACAAAGCTATTGCAGCGGTTAGTCAGAAAGGCGGCGGTGTGGTTTTGATCCCTGGTGGTTTATGGTTGACCGGTCCTATTGAACTTAAAAGCAATGTAAATTTACACCTCAAACGCGATGCTTTGCTTCAGTTTACTGATGATTTTAATCAATATAAATTAGTAGAAGGCAACTGGGAAGGACAGCCAGCATGGCGTAACCAAAGCCCTATTTCAGGTTTCGATTTAGAAAACATAGCCATCACAGGCTCGGGGATTATTGATGGAAACGGCGGCGCATGGCGCATGGTTAAACGTGATAAACTTACCGAATCGCAGTGGAAAAAATTAGTGGCTTCCGGAGGCCTGGTTAGCGAAGACGGCAAAATGTGGTATCCTTCAGAAAAAACATTAAAAGGATCGAAAACCAAAAATGCAGGTGTAGTTGCCGCAGGACAAAACACTGCCGATTTGCAAAGCATAAAAGATTTTCTTCGCCCGAATTTGCTGGTACTAACCAATTGCAAAAAAATTCTTTTAGAAGGTGTTACTTTTCAAAACTCTCCGGCGTGGAACCTACATCCTTTGCTTTGCGAAGACTTAACATTAAGAAATTTGCAGGTTAAAAACCCGTGGTTTGCACAAAATGGCGATGGTGTTGATATTGAATCTTGTAAAAATGTATTAATAGAAGGCAGCACTTTTGATGTTGGTGATGATGGGATCTGCATTAAATCGGGTAGAGATGAAGCTGGGCGTAAACGTGGCAAACCGACTGAAAACGTAATCATTAGAAACAACGTGGTTTATCACGCACATGGCGGTTTCGTTGTGGGAAGCGAAATGAGCGGTGGTGCTAAAAATATATGGGTTTACGATTGCTCATTTATCGGTACTGACATCGGAATTCGCTTTAAAACTACCCGCGGTAGAGGTGGTGTAGTAGAAAATATTTATATCAATAACATCAACATGATTGATATCCCTGGCGAAGCGATTTTGTTCGACATGTATTATGCTGCCGTTGATCCAATTGTTTTGGCTGGCGAAAAACGCGAAGCCATAAAAACAGTTGTGGTGCCGGTAACGGAAGCTACTCCTCAGTTTAAAAATATTTATATTAAAGATGTAGTGGCCAATGGCGCTGAGAAAGCCATTTTTGTTCGAGGTTTACCTGAGATGAACATTAAAGATATTTACATGGAAAATGTAACCATCCAGGCGAAAAAAGGTGTGGAAATTATCGAGGGTACCGGCATTTATTTAAAAAATGTAAACGTTATTACAGAGGATACCAATCCGGTGGTGAAAATTCAGAACGGCAACAATATCAACTTTGATGGTTTTAAATACAAAGAGGGTTCGGCCCTGCTGTTCGATATTTCTGGTGAAAAAACCAAGAGTGTTAAAGTTTCTGGAACAAATGTTTCGCAAGCCAAAAAACAATCAAATATTGGAACTGAAGTAGCTAAAAAAGCATTGGAAATCTCAAAATAACAAACATGAAGAAATCACTTTTATATATCGCCATTGCATTTTTAGGGTTTTCAATTCTATCTCAAAGTGTATTTGCTCAAAAGAAACTTTCTGAGCAGCTAACCTTAACCGCAATGGAACAATTATGGCAGGATACTACCATTTTAAAAGGCAAAAAAGGGCCAAAATGGTCGTATGATATGGGTGTTGTTTTGGAAGGTGCTGCTGCCGTTTGGCGCAATACCGGCGATGGAAAGTATTTCAAATACATCCAAAGTTCGATGGATGCCTATTTGGATAAAGAAGGAAACATCACTACCTACAAAGCAGAGGATTCTAATATCGATAACATTAAAAATGGCCGTGCTTTATTACTGTTGTACAAAGTTACTGGGCAGCAAAAGTATTTGCTAGCGGTTAATAAGTTATACGACCAAGTTAAAAAACAGCCGAGAACGAAAGAAGGCGGTTTCTGGCATAAAAAGATTTATCCTAACCAAATGTGGCTGGATGGACTTTACATGGCTCAACCTTTTTACGCAGAATACGCAAAGCTGATGAAAAAAGATGCTGATTTCGACGATATCGCAAATCAGTTTATCTGGATGGAGAAAAATGCCCGGGATGCAAAAACAGGTTTGCTTTACCATGGTTACGATGAAAGCAGAGAAGAAAAGTGGGCAGATAAAAAAACAGGTCTGTCGCCAAACTTTTGGGGCAGGGCAATGGGTTGGTATATTATGGCACTGGTTGATGTGTTAGATAATTTCCCGAAAGATCACCCAAAATACAAAGAGTTATTAGCCATTTTAAACCGCACAGCAACGGCAACCGTAAAATATCAGGATGGAAAATCGGGCGTTTGGTGGGACATTTTAGATATGCCAACGCGAAAAGGTAATTACCTGGAAAGTTCAGCCTCAAGTATGTTTGTGTATGGTTTAGCCAAAGGAGTGCGAAACGGATGGTTGCCACAATCGTTTATGACTGCCGCAAACAAAGGTTACACAGGTTTAAAGAAAGAATTTGTTGAGAAAGCTGGCGAGGAACGCATTAATCTGACTAAAACTGTTTCTGTTTCTGGTTTAGGCGGAAAACCACGTTACCGCGACGGAAGTTTTGAATATTACATCAGTGAAAAGGTAATTACAAATGACCCGAAAGGGATGGGTGCTTTCATTTGTGCTGCTGCAGAGATGGAAGTTGCTGCCTTGCCGAAACCTGGAAAGGGTTTAACGGTTACGGTAGATAATTTCTTCAACAACGAATATATGATAGGCCCAACGGGCGACAAAATTCCGTTCCACTATTTATGGGAAGAGGATGATAACAATGGCTTCTCTTTATTTGGTAAAGTATTTAATGATGCAGGTGTAAAAACTGCAACATTGAAAACTGCCCCGACCACAACAAATTTAAAAAGTAGCAACATCTATATTATAGTTGATCCGGATACGCAAAAGGAAACTGCTAATCCAAACTTTATGAATACTGAGCATGCCAAACAAGTTGCAGAATGGGTAAAAGCGGGCGGCGTTTTAGTATTGCTTTTAAATGATGTGGGTAACTGTGAAATTACCAAATTCAATGTGTTGCCAGATCTGTTCGGAATCAAGTTTAATGAGGATAGTCGCAATAAAGTTCAGGGACAGAATTTTGAGCAGGGCGCAGTTAAAATTCCTGCAGGAAATTCGATTTTTAAAACAGCGAAGAAAGTGTACATCAAAGAGATTTCGACGATTGCGGCTAAGAGTCCTGCAGTTTCCGCTTTAACGGACAATGGAGATGTACTCATCGCGACAGCAAAATATGGTAAAGGAACTGTTTTCGCAGTTGGCGATCCTTGGTTTTACAATGAATACATCGATGGAAGAAAATTGCCGGAGGATTTAGAGAACTATAAAGCTACTAACGATTTAGTAAACTGGCTGATCAAGCAAGTGCCTGGTAAGAAGTAAATAAACCACAGATAAACAGGATGAACGCAGATAAAATAGGACTAGTATACCCTGGTTTCAATTTGGGTTTATCTGTGTGAATGTGTGGTTGCATAACCAAACAAACATGATAAAAATCAAAACATTATTCACCATTTCTTGCAACATTCTATTGGCTTCTTGTTATGCGCAAATGCCCACAGATTCTACTGCAGAAAAAATGCTGGTTTACCAACTTGGTAATGGAGGTTGGCCGAAGCAACTGGAAGATAAAAGTGTGGTTAATTATGGCGCTACTTTAACACCAGAGCTGTTGGCAAAAGTAAAAGCGACTACTGATAAACATGCTACTTTTGATAACAAAGCAACAAGTAGAGAAGTCGTTTATTTAATCGGCGCTTACAAAAAAACGGAGAATAAAGCCTACTTAATGGCCGCAGAGAAAGGCCTCGATTATATTTTGGCAGCACAATACCCAAATGGAGGCTGGCCACAATATTATCCCGACCAATCTTTATATCGATCGCAAATTACTTTTAACGATGATGCGATGATCAATGTTTTGAACATTCTGCGGGATATAACAGAGAAAAAAAATGATTTTGATTTAGTGGATCAAAGGTATGATGGCAGAGCCGAAAAGGCGATTGTAAAAGGCATCGATTGTATTTTAAAAACTCAGTTTAAACAAAATGGAGAGTTAAGCATTTGGGCGGCTCAATATGATAAGGATACCATGCTGCCTGCAAAAGCCAGAAACTTCGAACCGGCATCACTAGCTACAAGCGAATCAGTTGGTATTATACGCTTTTTGATGGGTGTTAAAAGTCCATCAGCAGAAGTTAAAAAATCCATTGCAGCTGCAGTAAAGTGGTTTGATACCTACAAAATATCGGGTTATCGTTTCGACAGAGAAAAAGGCAAAACTGCAGCATTGGTTCAGGATGATAGCAGCATGGCTTGGGCCCGGTTTTATGATCTGGATAAAAATGTTCCCATTTTCGGCGATCGCGATAACTCAATCAAGTTAAAGTTAGAAGAGTTGATTCCAGAGCGAAGAAATGGCTACGCCTGGTACGGTAACTGGGGCCAGAAATTAATTGAAAAGGAATACCCGAAGTGGTTAGCGACTAAGGGAAAATAATAATTAAAATCACACTTCGTGCCTTGGCGCTTGGTGATTAAACAATAAAATATGCTTTTAAACAAAGAAAATCTAAAAAACATCAGCGGAGAAAAGGTGATCAAGCCAACTGCTGAAATGTTAGAGTTACCAGAGAAGGTAATTCAATTTGGCACGGGCGTTCTGCTACGCGGTTTACCTGATTATTTTATCGATAAAGCCAATCATCAGGGCATTTTCAACGGAAGAATTGTTGTGGTTAAAACTACTTCAAAAGCTGGAGTTGACGATTTTGCTGATCAGGATAATTTGTATACGCTAAGTGTTAAAGGAATTGAGGATGGCGTTGAGGTTGAAGAAAACATGATAAATTCATCGATCAGTCGTGTTTTATCTGCAACATCAGAATGGGCAGAGATTTTAAAAACAGCACATCAGCCAGAATTGAAAGTGGTAATTTCGAATACCACAGAAGTTGGAATTGTGAAAAGCGAAGATAATATTACTGATACTCCACCACAATCTTTTCCGGGGAAGTTATTGGGCTTTTTGCATGAAAGATATAAAGCCTTCAACGGATCGGCAGAAAGTGGAATGGTAATCGTGCCAACTGAATTGATCAGCGATAACGCAGATAAGCTGAAAGAAATTGTGTTAGACTTAGCCGTTCAAAACAAGTTGGGTTGGGATTTTGAAAACTGGTTAAGAACTGCCAATCATTTTTGCAAAACATTAGTAGATAGAATTGTTCCCGGAAGACTGCCTGAAGCATCGCAAAAAGCATTGGAAGCGGAGTTGGGTTACACTGATGGCTTAATGATTATGGCGGAACCATTCAGACTTTGGGCCATCGAATCGGCGAGCGAAAAAGTGAAAGAGGTATTATCATTTGCTTCGGCTGACAAAGGCGTTTTCATCGTTCCTTCCATCGATAAATTTAAAGAACTTAAGCTTCGCTTGCTTAACGGTACACATACCATTAGTTGCGGATTAGCCATTTTAGCAGGTTTCCATACCGTTAAAGAAGCCATGGCAGATAAAGCATTCGCTAATCATGTTTTAAAATTGATGAAAGAGGAAATTGTTCCTGTGGTAGAAAGCGGCGACATCACCAAAGAAGAAGCATTAGCCTTTGCCGAAAGCGTTATCGATCGTTTCAGCAATCCATCTTTAGCACACCAATGGCATGCCATTACCTTAAATTACACGCAAAAATTGCAGATGCGTAATATGCCTCTAATCAGAAGATATTATGCGTTGAAAAATGAAGTGCCTCAATTAACTGCACTCGGCGTTGCTGCTTACATCATTTATATGAATGCTGCAAAAGATGGCGATACTTATACGTCGACAATAAACGGAAAATCATTCCCTATTCAAGACGAATTTGCAGAAGTATTACACAATTACTGGAAAAACCCAGAAACTGTAGTAGACAGTACGTTGGGCGATAGAAGGCTTTGGGATAAAAACTTAAACAACTATCCCGGTTTTAATGCTGCGGTAAAATCTTATGTAGATTTATTACAAAATAAAGGTGCAAAAGAAACTTTGAGTAACTTGCACTAAGAAAGAACAAATTGAAATGGTTACTAGAATTTTAAAAATCCATCCTAACGATAACGTACTTGTTGCCTTGCAAGATCTTGTAAAAGGCGAAACCATTATACACGATGGGCAAGAATATACTTTACAGGACGATATTAAAGCTAAGCATAAATTTTTTATGCAGGATATGAATGCCGGAGATCACATCATTATGTATGGGGTTTTGGTTGGGAAAGCACAACATTTTATCCTTAAAGGCGGCTTAATGGATACTGAAAATACTAAACATGCTTCAGATCCTTATGAGTTTAGACCCTACCACTATGAGTGGCATGCGCCAGATGTATCCAAATTTGAAGGTAGAACTTTCAATGGTTATATCCGCAATGATGGTCGCGTAGGAACAGCCAACTACTGGTTATTTATTCCTACTGTTTTTTGCGAAAACCGCAATCTTGATGTAATTCGCGAAGCCTTACATAATGAATTAGGTTATACCGTAACAGATAAGTATAAAACTTATGCTCATCACCTAGTAGAAGCTTATAAAAACGGAGAAATCCTAGAAGGAGCAGATTCGAGCGCAATCGGACAAGCGAATCCTGCGGCTAACCGCATTTTTAAAAATGTTGATGGGATAAAGTTTTTGAACCATCAGGGTGGTTGTGGCGGTACACGTCAGGATGCCGCTGTATTGAGCAAACTCCTAGCCGCTTATGCTGATCACCCAAATGTTGCAGGCGTTACTGTTTTAAGCTTAGGCTGCCAGAATTTGCAGGTAAAAGATTTTGTTGATGATTTGAAATTGCGATCACCAAATTTTGATAAGCCATTATTCATTTTCGAACAGCAGCAATCGCAAAGCGAAGAACAATTAGTTAAAGAAGCAATCAGAAAAACCTTTATCGGTTTAACTGAAATTAATAAAATTGAGCGTCAGCCGGCGCCATTAAGCAAACTGGTTTTGGGTGTGAAATGTGGTGGTAGCGATGGTTTTAGTGGCATTAGCGCTAACCCGGCAGTTGGCTATACTTCTGATTTATTGGTAGGCCTAGGCGGAACCGTTCTTCTAGCCGAGTTCCCAGAACTTTGTGGCGCCGAACAACAATTGATCGATCGGACAAAAGACGAAACTGCAGCACGTAAGTTTATCCAATTAATGACGGCTTACAATCAAGCAGCAGAAAACGTTGGCTCTGGATTTTTTATGAACCCCTCTCCAGGTAATATTAAAGATGGTTTGATTACCGATGCCATTAAAAGTACTGGTGCCGCTAAAAAAGGCGGAACATCGCCAGTGGAAGATGTATTGGATTATACCGAGCCTGCTACAAAACCTGGTTTAAATTTGGTTTGTACACCAGGAAATGACGTGGAAGCTACAACAGGAAAAGCGGCGTCAGGTGCAACATTGATTTTATTTACCACGGGCTTAGGCACACCAACAGGTAATCCGGTTTGCCCAACCATAAAAGTTTCTACCAATAATGCTTTAACTAAACGCATGGGCGATATTATCGATATCAACTGCGGCCCAGTGATTGAAGGAGAGAAAACCATTGAGCAAATGGGTGAAGACATTTTAGAATATTGCATTAAAGCCGCCAGTGGCGAAGTGATTCCGAAAGCTGTACTCTTAAATCAAGATGACTTTATTCCTTGGAAAAGAGGCGTTAGTCTTTAGTAGGGGGTTTGAGTCGGGAGTATTTAGTCCGAAGTCCAACTTTCACAAACCGTCGTTGCGAGGCACAAAGTAATCTGATTCATAAGATTGCTTCGTTAATTTAGATAACGAGGGATATAAAAACAAAATCCGTGGTCTGTGTCCTCACAGACCACATTAAAAAATACGATATAAAAGATAGGCGTTTTGAAAATCTCAAATCTCGTATCTAATGTCTCAAATCTCAAAAGAATGAAACCTTTTTTAGACGAAAATTTCCTTTTGCAAAATGAAACAGCTGAAAAGCTTTACCATGATTTCGCAAAATCATTACCCATTATCGATTATCACAATCACTTAATTCCGGAGCAAATTGCAAACGATAAGCAGTTTGAAAATATTACACAGGTTTGGTTGGCAGGCGATCACTACAAATGGAGAGCGATGCGAGCCAATGGAGTTGATGAAAAATACATCACCGGCGACGCATCTGACTTTGAAAAATTTGAGAAATGGGCTGAAACGGTACCTTACACTTTGCGTAATCCTTTATACCATTGGACTCATTTAGAGCTGCAAAGATATTTTGGAATCGCCGATATTTTATCTGGCAAAACCGCTCGTAAAATTTACGATGAATGTTCTGCAAAGTTGCAAACTCCAGAATATTCTGTTCGTGGCTTGTTGGCAAAAATGAATGTAGAAGCGGTTTGTACGACTGATGATCCGCTGGATAGCTTAAACTTTCATCAGCAACTGGCAGCCGAGGGTGTAGCCTTAAAAATGTTGCCGGCTTTCCGTCCGGATAAGGCGATGAACAGTGATGATGTTGCCGACTTAAACGATTATATTAACAAATTGGAAGGTGTTGTGAGTAAATCAATCTCCAGTTTTCAAGAATATATCGACGCCTTAAAAAGTCGCCACGATTATTTTGCCGAAAACGGTTGCTCGGTTTCCGATCACGGCTTAGAGCAGATTTATGCCGAAGATTATACGGATGAAGAAATCAGCTCAATTTTTGATAAAATCCGTAGCAATCAGGAGATTTCTTACGAGGAAAACTTAAAATTTAAATCAGCTATGCTGATCTATTTTGCAGAATGGGATCACGAAAAAGGATGGGTGCAGCAGTATCATCTAGGCGCTTTACGTAATAACAATGCCCGAATGTTACGTCAGTTAGGCCCAGATACAGGATGGGATTCAATTGGTGATTTTAGCCAGGCGAGAATGCTTTCAAAATTTTTAAACCGTTTAGATAACCAAGATAAACTGGCGAAAACCATCATTTACAACTTAAACCCTGCAGATAATGAACTTATCGCCACAATGATTGGAAACTTTAATGATGGTTCTGTTGCGGGCAAAGTTCAGTTCGGTTCCGCCTGGTGGTTTTTAGATCAGAAAGACGGCATGATTAAACAATTAAATGCACTATCAAACATGGGGCTTCTAAGCCGTTTGGTGGGGATGTTGACAGATTCACGTAGTTTCTTGTCTTTCCCACGCCACGAATATTTCCGCCGAATTGTTTGCAATCTGTTTGGCGAAGATGTGGAGAATGGAGAATTGCCAAATGATATTGAGTGGGTAGGCAAGATAGTGCAGGATATTTCTTATTTTAACGCAAAAAATTACTTTACCTTTTAATTAAAAATTTCGGTGGCGTTTTCATGAACCGGAATAATCTGGTTCGTGGCCACACGAACTAAAGCAAAACCGATAAAACATATAATGAGTGACCAGATATCATCCTTGGTAAAAAAAGGAGAAAAAGTTTTAAGTTTCGGAGAAATCCTTTTGCGTATTTGCCCTGATATGGATGGGCAATGGTTAAAGGAAAGTAAGTTGCCTTTTTACGTTGGTGGCGCTGAACTAAATGCGGCCACTGCATTGGCGTTGTGGAATGTTCCATCTGCTTATTTATCGGCTATGCCAGATAATTCTGTTACCCGAGAGATTGAACAGTATTTAAAAGTTAGAAATATTGATACCTCGCCAATGGTTTTTGGCGGCGATAGATTGGGGTTATACTATCTCCCAAAAGGGAAAGATTTAAAAAATGCCGGAGTAATTTACGATAGGGCAAATTCTTCTTATGCAGAATTGAAAGTTGGTCAGATTGACTGGGATAAAGTTTTTCAGGGGATTACCTGGTTCCATTTCAGCGCTATATGTCCTGCTATCAACCAATCGATAGCTGATGTTTGCCTTGAGGCTTTAAAAGAAGCAAGTGAAAGAAATATTATTATTTCGCTGGATTTAAATTACAGAGCTAAACTCTGGAAATATGGTAAAGATCCGATAGATGTTCTACCTGAGCTGGCAAAATATTGCACTTTAATCATGGGCAATGTTTGGGCAGCTAATAAAATGTTAGGCACTGCTCTTCACGAAGATTTAAAGCCAACAGAAGGTTATGCAAAGGAAACGTTACTGCAACAAGCAACGGATACCTCTAAAGAAATATTAAGTTTGTTTCCAGCTTGTAAGGCAGTAGCC
>Ga0308159_1001914_pt1 | contig 26353 bp, 26 predicted proteins | sample PhyCR1_FD_201040 | JGI IMG/M metagenome (GOLD analysis project Ga0308159, IMG submission 201040) | Phyllosphere microbial communities from UC Gill Tract Community Farm, Albany, California, United States - DLSLC.R1 | ecosystem: Host-associated > Plants > Phyllosphere > Unclassified | place: USA...
GCGGAACGGATGCCATGACCCACGGAGTCATCGACGACAGGGCCCTCGTGGCGCGCGCCGCCGGCGGGTCGGAGGTCGCGTATCGCGAGCTGTATCGGGCGTACGCGCGACCCGTGTACTGGATCGCCTTCGGTCTGGTCGGGGAGCCCGGGGACGCCGAGGACGTGGTGCAGGAGACGTTCGTGGTCGCCTGGCGGAAGATCCCGTCGCTGCGGCTCGAGGGCGAGTCCCTGTTGCCCTGGCTCGCGACCGTCTGCCGGTTGCAGGCGCAGAACCGGCTGAGGGCGCGTCGTCGCCACGGATCGCACGCGGCGCTCGACGACGAGATGCCCTCGGCCGTCGACGTCGAGGCGCAGGTCGTGCAGGCGCAGACCGTGGCCGCGATCCTGGCCGCCGTCGATCGGCTCAGCGACCTCGACCGCGAGATCTTCCGCCTGTGCGCCGCCGAGGGTTACGGGTACGAAGCCGCCGCCGCCTCGCTGGGCGTGTCGCACGGAACCGTTCGCAACCGCCTCTCCCGCATCCGCTCCCGGGTGCGCGCCACCGCGATGGAGACGGAGACCCCATGACCACGCCCACTCTTCCCCCTCTCCCCGCCGACCGGATGGATGCCATCGAATCCGCCGTTTTCAGCCGGATCGCCGACGAGCGCGAGCACACGCGCCGCCGTCGTCGCGGGATCTGGACGGGCGCCGGAGCCGCGGCCGCCGTGGTCGTGGTCGCCGCTGTCGTCGGGCCGTCACTGACCGCCACCTCGGGGTCCAGCGGATCGAGCACCGTGGTCGGAGCCGCAGGCCAGGGGCTCACGGACCAGTACTCGAGCGGATCCGCACAGAACCCACCCGTCGCGCCGATCGCCCCGGGCGAGCAGTCCGCGGGGTCGTCTTCGTCGTCCGAGGCCGCCGCGGGAGATGCGACGGCGCGCGACGCGGCGACCCGCGACATCGTCGCCACCGGCTCCAGCACGGTCGAGGTGGACGACATCGCCGCGGCGATCGACGCGATCGGCTCCGCCGTGACCGGGGCGGGCGGATACGTCGAGTCCTCGCAGCTGGGCGGTGCGATCGGCGCGGTGCCGTACGAGGGCTCGGCGACCGGGCCCGCGGCATCCTCGGGCTGGATCACTGTGCGCGTCCCCGCCGCCGCCCTCACGAGCACGATGGACGGACTGCGTCAGGTCGGAGAGATCACGGCCACGACCGTCAACCGCTCCGACGTCACCGAGCAGACGGTCGACCTGCGCGCTCGCGTCGCGGCCGGCGAGGCTTCGGTGGCGCGCCTGACGGAGCTGATGGCGAAGGCGGGCTCGGTGTCCGAACTGATCACGGCGGAATCCGCCCTGACCGAGCGGCAGGCGCAGCTCGACTCCGACCGTCAGGTGCTGCAGTCGGTCGAGTCCCAGGTCGCGATGTCGTCGCTCAGCGTGCAGCTCGTCGAGCGCTCCCCCGCCGTCGCCGCCGACCCCGCCGGCTTCGGCGACGGCCTCGGTGCCGGCTGGAACGGTCTGGTGGCCACGCTCAACGGAATAGTGATCGGCCTCGGCTTCTTGCTTCCATGGATCGCGGTCGCGGCGGTGGCCCTCGCGGTGACGTGGGGCGTGCGCCATGCGTTGCGGCGCCGTCGCGAGGCGCGCGAAGGCTGAGCGGGGACCCACCCGCGTGATTGTGAAAGGCATCGCATGGATTACGGCCTCGCGGACGTTCACCTCCAACCTGACGGACGCACGTTTGTGAACACGTACGTCCGCGACAGCGAAGGAGGGTGGGTGCTGCATGGCCTCCCCTTCGTGCCGAACGATGCGACGGATGCGGAGGCTTTAGGTCAGGCCGTCATCGATGCCCTGCACGTGTCCATCGCTACCGTCGTACCTGCGCAGAACTACCGCGCGAACCCACCGGACCAGGCTTTCCTCGCGTGGGTGGGTGCGCCTTCGTACGCTGAGTATATGAAGGGCGTTCGCGCAGTGCTTGTTCACGGTTTCCTCGACGGGACCCCCCATATTCTCGTGACTCCGCAATCGAATGGGGGCGCTCGCTCCGGTTTCGAGCCAATGCGTGAGCACCGCGTGAAGCTTGATTGGTCAGCCAAAGAGGCCGGGGCGGCGGTGCAGGCAGCGCTGGAGATAGCTACCGCATGACGCAGGCCCGGTCGCGCCTCCCGGTGCCGAACTCCGGGGTCGTTGCGGAGGTCATCCGGTGAGCGACCGCTTGGTGAGTGTGGAGCAGCAGCGCGACGGACGCGTGTTCGTGGTGACGTACTCGAAAACTGTTGATGGGCATCGACTCATCGACGGCACGCCTCTGGTGGTCGCTGATGCCTCTGATGTGTTGTCACTCGGTGAAGCCGTCGCGACGGGCTTGCAGCGTTCCACCGATGGAAAGCTGCCCGCACGCGATACCCGCGAGTTCCCGCCTGATGCCGATTTTCTCGCATGGGTGGGCGCGGCCACGTTCGCTCATTACGCGAAGGGCGTGCGAAGCGTCAGCGTCTGGGCGGCGAATGGTGCAGGCGAAGACCTCACGCTGGTAGAGGTCACGCCCGAGGCTCATGGCGGCTCTCGGAAAGGCTTCACCCCTGTAGACGGCGAGGAGGAGACGTTGCGATCGCCGGGCACCATGGAGCTTGGGCAGGCAGTCCTGCGAGCTCTCACCGTCGCCACACCCTAGGCGTGTCGACCGAACACGCCCGGACGAGTCCAACGGTCCCGAGCAGTCGGGACTACGCGACGGCGAAGGGCCGACGCCTAACTGTGAAGGTCATTCGATGAGCCGGACCTACGGAGTGGTCAACATCGACCAACGACCCGACGGCACCCTTCTCATCCATGTGATGGCCCGCACGACTGAGGGTGCGATGATTCTCAGCGGTCTCCCGACGGTCGTTACGGACGCCCAAGACGCAACCGCACTCGGGCAGGCCGTCCTGTCAGCCACGTGGGAAGCCGTGTCAACCGTCCTCCCGGCCCGAGACGTGCGCCAGGACCCGCCTGACGCCGAGCTCCTGAGGTGGTTGAAGCTTCCCTCATACGCCGCATATGCGAAAGGGGTTCGAGAGGTGAAGGTGCACGGCTTCTACGACGCTGACTCGCTGACCTACGCCCTGGTTACTCCCGCGCATAACGGCGGCGCGCGAAGCGGATTCACACCGCTCACCGACCTGCGAGTCCGGCTGGACAGCCCCACAGCGGCGCAGCTTGGCCGTGTTCTTCACGACGCCCTCACTCTCGCGGCTCTCTAGCGGAAGACGCCCCTCGACGAGCTACATTCTTCCTCTGAGTAGAGGACGGAAGATCGTGGAGTTGGTTGTGGAAGTGATCCGATGAAGTACGGCACGGTGACCGTTCACCTTCAGCGGGACGGGCGTGTGTTCGTTCAGACGTATTCGCGCGATACGAATGGCTGGTGGGTGATGAACGGTCTGCCGCACGTTCTCGACAACGTCAGAGACGCGCGTGCGCTTGGTCAGACTGTCCTCGATGCCATTCACGCGTCCCTCACCACCACGGTTCCCGCAGGCGACTACCGCCGCGACCCACCCGACCGCGAGTTCCTCGCATGGTTGGGCACCGACAGCTACGCGAAGTACGCAAAGGGAGTCCGGGCCGTCTCGGTCGATGGTTTCTTCGAGGGGGACCCACACGTTCTGGTCACCCCCGAATCGAACGGCGGGGCGCGGAGAGGCTTCGAGCCGATGCGAGAGCACCGCGTGAAGCTCACTGACCTGTCCGTGCAGTCTGTGGGCGCCGCCGTGCAAGAGGCGTTGCCGCTCGCAGCTGTCTGACGGATGCTCTGCGGTCCGCAAGCGCTCGGTGAATCCTGCCCGTCTCTTGCGGCTAGGGTGACGCCCGCTGAACCCGAATCGCGCCGCTACACAGACGGCCCTGGCATTCCGCGCCATGAACCGCCTTGAAATGCAGAAAACCCCCGGATTCCCGGGGGTTTTCTGTGTTGCTATGTCACTGGACTTTCATCCGAGTGACCCCAGCGGGATTCGAACCCGCGTTACCGCCGTGAGAGGGCGGCGTACTAGGCCGCTATACGATGGGGCCGCGTCGTCAACCATCTAAGTATGCACGACGGTTGACGCCCACGCAAAATCGAGGCCGAGCCATCGACTTCTCGGGCGTGTCCGGCCACGGTACCGCGGGATGGCTCCGGACGGAAGAGCCGTTGCACGCTGTTCACCCTCAGCGCCAGCGCTTGCCTGTCTCGCGGTGACAGGAGTTGACTCGCATCATGCGCCTCACGAAGCACGAACACGCCGCCCTCGTTCTCGTCGAATCCGGTCACTCCCTCGTCATCGATCCGGGCAGTTTCACCTCGCCCCTCGAGGAACTCACGAACCTCGACGGCATCGTCATCACCCACGAGCACGCCGACCACTGGACGCCGGAGCACCTCACCCGCTTGCAGAAGGCCCATCCCGGCGTGCCGATCTACGGCCCCGAGGGAGTGCACGACGCGGCGGCCGGCTTCGACGTCACCGTGGTGAACCCGGGCGACACCCTCGACCTCGGGCCCTTCCACCTCGAGTTCTTCGGTGGCAAGCACGCGGTCATCCACTCCTCGATCCCCGTCGTCGACAACGTCGGTGTTCTCGTCAACGAGACGTTCTTCTACCCCGGCGACTCCTTCACCGTTCCCAAGCACAAGAAGATCGCTCTGCTCGCGGCCCCCGTGGGAGCGCCGTGGCTCAAGGTGGGCGACGCCATCGACTACGTACTCGACGTCAAGCCCGAGCGCGTCTTCGCCACGCACGACATGACCCTCTCGATCGCCGGCAAGCAGATGGGCGACGCGCGCCTTACCTGGGCCGTCGAGCAGAACGGCGGCTCCTTCGTCGATCTCAAGCCGGGCGACTCGGTCGAGGTCTGACGACCGCAGCGTGCCCCATCTCCTGAGAATGCGGCGCGCTCGCGTGCGGAGCCCCGAGAGATCAGCATCGGTTGTCGAGTTCTCAGGAGTTTCGCACCCCCGAGCCGACGAAAGAACACCGGATGCCACGAGCCCTGGGGCCGTGGCATCCGGTGTTCTGTGAAGAGGTGCTTACTGCGCGTCGAGGTCGGTCTCGAGAAGGGCGACGAGCTCGTCGAGCGCCTGCTCGGCGCCCTCGCCCTCAGCCTTCAGCGTCACGACGGTGCCGTGACCGGCGCCGAGGCCCATGAGCGACAGGATGCTGCCGGCGTTGAGGTCGGCACCACCCTCGGCGGCGATCGTGACGGGGATCTTCTTCTCCTGCACGGCCTGCACGAAGAGCTTCGCGGGGCGGGCGTGGAGGCCCGAGGCGCTCGCGATGGTGGCCTGACGTTCTGCCATGGTGAATCCTTCCGATTCGACGGGGTGTTACGCGGCGACCGTGGCTGCGGGAGCAGCCTCGGTGACGGCGGCGTCCTGCGTGCTGCGGCCGATGCCCTTGAGGGCGACGACGATCAGCGCAGTCACGACGGTACCCGCCACGATTGCGAGGGCGAAACCCCAGAAGGGGTTGATCGCGAAGAAGACGAAGATGCCTCCGTGAGGGGCGAACGACTGCACCGAGAGCAGCATGCTCAGACCACCCGTGATGGCGCCACCGACCATCGACGCGGGGATGACGCGCAGCGGGTCGGCCGCGGCGAACGGGATCGCGCCCTCGGAGATGAACGAAGCACCGAGCAGCCACGCGGCCGCGCCGTTCTCGCGCTCGACCGGGGTGAACTTCTTGCGGGCGAGCAGCGTCGAGGCGAGGGCCATCGCGAGCGGGGGCACCATGCCAGCGGCCATGACGGCCGCCATGATCAGGTACGGGGTGGTGTTCGTCTGGGTCGCGGCGGCGAGCCCCGTGGTGGCGAAGACGTACGCCACCTTGTTGACGGGTCCACCGAGGTCGAAGCACATCATCAGACCGAGGATGACGCCGAGCACGATGGCTCCGGCACCGCTGGCGGCGAGCGAGGTCAGACCGTCGGTGAGCGCCGCCATGAGGGCCGCGATCGGACGGCCGAGGAAAAGGATCATGAGCCCCGAGGCGAAGATCGAACCGAGGAACGGCACGATGACCACGGGCATGAGACCGCGGAGCCAGCGGGGCGCGTCGAAGCGACCGAGCCACCAGGCGATGAAGCCCGCGAGCAGACCACCGATGATTCCGCCGATGAAGCCGGCGTTCATGAGCACGGCGACGGCACCGGCGACGAAGCCGGGCGCGATGCCGGGGCGGTCGGCGATCGCATAGGCGATGAAGCCCGCGAGCACGGCCACGATGAAGCCCATCGACGTGGCGCCGATCATGAAGGCGACCGACCCGAGGTACTGACCCACCGGGCCGAACGACGAGGTGATGTTCTCGGTCGGGAGGTCCCAGAGCGAGTTCTGGATGATGACGTTCGCGGCGTTCTTGGTGACCTCGTAGCCACCGAGCAGGAAGCCGAGCGCGATGAGCAGACCGCCACCGGCGACGAACGGGATCATGTAGCTGACACCGGTCAGCAGCCAGCGCTGGATGCGGCGCCCCACCGACTGCTGCGCGACGGGGGCGTCCGAAGCGGATGCCGCGGCGCCACCGCCCTGCACGCGAGCGGCGTTCGGGTTCTCGCTGGCGGCGAGGGCCTCGGCGATGAGCTGCTTCGGCTGCTCGATGCCGCGCTTGACGCCCGCGCGGACGACGGGCTTGCCCGCGAAGCGCTGCGGCTCGCGCACGTCGACGTCGACCGCGAAGATCACGGCGTCGGCGTCGTCGATCACGCTCTGCGGAAGGGCCTTGTAGCCGCTCGAGCCCTGCGGTTCGACGATGAGCTCGACGCCCTCGGTCTCGGCGCCGGCGGCGGTGAGCGCGTCGGCGGCCATGAAGGTGTGGGCGATGCCCGTGGCGCACGCGGTGACGGCGACGATCTTCGTGGTCTTGGTGGCGGTGCGGGCCTCGGCGCGCGTGGCCGCGGGCGCTGCCGCCGCCGGGGCTGCCGCGGGTGCGGCGGCCGGGGTGATGGCATCCGTGATGAGCGTGACGGCCTCGGCGGGCGTCTGCGCGGAACGCAGGCCCGACATGAAGTCGTTGTTCATGAGGCTGCGGGCCAGCTGCGACAGCACCAAGAGGTGAGCCTCGTCGGCACCCTCGGGCGCCGCGATGAGGAACACGATGTCGGCGGGTCCGTCGGGGGCACCGAAGTCGACGCCGGGCGTGAGCCGCGCGAAGGCGAGGGTGGGCTCGGTGACCGAGGCGCTGCGCGCGTGCGGGATGCCGATGCCGCCGGGCAGGCCGGTCTCGTCCTTCTGCTCACGCGCCCACGCGTCGTCGAACAGCTCTTGGGCACTGCGCGCGCGGCCCTGCGCGACGACGCGCTCGGCGAGAGCACGGATCACCGACTGCTTGTCGGTGCCCAGGGGCGCGTCGAGAGTGACGAGCTCCGGAGTGATGATGTCGGACATTGTCAGTGACCTCCGTGGTCAGGATGTTGCGATGGGGGTGGGGAATTCGGTGACGGCGATCGGCCCCGCGGGCAGATCGTCGGGGGTCGGCGCCTGCGTGCCGGGCAGAGTGGCGGCTGCCGCTCCGTAGGCGATGCTGCGCGCGAGACGGTCGGGGGCGGAGGCGCCCTCGAGGTCGGCGAGGAGGTAGCCGGCGAGCGAGCTGTCGCCGGCGCCGACCGTGCTGGCGACGTGGATGCGCGGGGCGCGACCGCGCCAGGTTCCCTCAGCCGTGAAGAGCAGGGCGCCGTCGGCGCCGAGGGTCACGAGGGCGGATGCCACGCGGCCCGGAACCAGCGTGCGTGCGCGGCGCGAAGCGGCGTCGTGCACGTCATCGTCGGCCGCGGGGTCCTCGCCGACGAGTTCGGCGAGCTCCTCGTGGTTGGGCTTGATGAGGTCGGGGCGGGCGGTGGCGACGACGGCGCTGAGCGCCGGCCCGGAGGCGTCGACGGCGATGAGCGGGGCCGCGGCGCCCCAGCGTTCGCGCACCGCGGCGATGAGGTCGGCGTAGAACGACACCGGCACTCCGGGGGGAAGCGACCCGGCGAGCACGAGCCAGGTCGCGCCCTGCGACGCGGCGACGACGCCCGCGACGAGGGCGTCGGCTTCGGCCGCCGAGAGCTCGGCACCGGGCAGGTTGAGTTTGGTCGTCTCGCCCTCGGGGTCGGTGATCGTCAGGTTCGCCCGAGCCCGACCGGCCACCTCGATCACGTCGAGGGAGATTCCGGTGTCATCGAGGAGCATCCGGTAGGGGTCGTGGGCGTTGACCGGCACCACGGCGCGCGCGGGGGCTCCGGCGGCAGAGACGACGCGGGCGACGTTCACGCCCTTGCCTCCGGCGTCTTCTCGCGACGACAGTGCGCGCTGCACCTCGCCGGGTTGCAGGGCCTCGGACAGGACGACGGCGCGGTCGGCGGACGGGTTGGCGGTCAGAGTGACGATCATGCGACGCGTACCTCGATGTCGGCGGCCGCGAGGGCCTCGGAAAGGGCCGCCGGAGGGGCGGCGTCGGTCACGAGCACGTCGAGCTCGTCGAGTCGGGCAAAGCGGACGAGCAGTTCTTCGCCGAACTTCGCCGCATCCGCGAGCAGGACGACACGGCGGGCGGACTGAATGATGGCCGCCTTGACCGCGGCCTCTTCGGGGTCGGGCGTGCTGAGTCCGAAACCGGCGCTGAGACCGTTCGTTCCGACGAACGCGATGTCAGGACGCAGTTGTCCGATCGCGCGGACGGTGTGCGCTCCGACCGCGGCCGCGGTGACTCCTCGCACGCGCCCGCCGATGGTGGTGAGCGACAGGCGCTCCTCTCCGGCGAGCAGGTGTGCGGCTTCGAGGGAGTGCGTGACTACCTCGACACCGCCGATGCCCGCTCCGAGAGCGGCGGGAAGGAGCGAGGCGACCGCGGCGGGGGTCGTGCCGGCGTCGACGAAGATCGAGCCGCGGAAGTCGGGTCCGAGCAGAGACACGGCTTCGGTGGCGATGGCGCGCTTGGCGTCGCGGTGGCGCTCGCGGCGCTCGGTGAGGGGGGACTCCGCGGTGCTGGCGCGACCGATGTCGACCGCCCCGCCGTGGACGCGGCGCAAAGACCCGAGCGACTCGAGGCGGTCCAGGTCGCGACGGACGGTCTCGGTCGTGACGTCGAAGCGGCGGGCGAGGTCGACGACGCTGACGCGTCCGACATCGCGCAGTTCGCGCTCGATGAGCTGCTGGCGCTCCATTGCGTACACGGGGATCCCCTTCGAAGATTCCCACACGATACAACACGAACCCACACACGGCAACAGAAACGCGAACACAGAAAGCGGTCGATGGGAGCGCGATTTGCCACACGAGCGAAGAACCGCGACTCGGCCGCGCAGAAAGTGAGGCTATCCTTACCCGTGGTCCGCCGTCGGGCCGCTCGTTCCACGATCCCTACGGAGTTCCCGGATGCCACGCGCCCGCGCCCTCGTCTTCCCCCTCGTCCTGCTGACCGCCGCCGCCGCTCTGACCGGCTGCGGAGCGTCGGAGGTCGTTCCCGAAGCCTCCGCCACCTCGGCCGGAGAGGGCGCCACGGTCTACCCCCTTACGCTCGAGAACTGCGGGCGCGAGATCACCGTCGACAAGGCCCCCAGCCGCGTGGTCTCGCTCGACCAGGACTCCACCGAGATCCTGCTGTCGCTGGGGCTCCAGGACCGCATGGTCGGCACGGCATCCTGGACCGATCCTGTTCTGGACTCGCTCGCCGAGGCGAACGCCGCCGTTCCCCGCCTGTCTGACAACGCCCCCTCGTACGAGGTCGTGCTCGGGACCGATCCCGACTTCGTCACCGCCTCGTTCGGCCGCCACTTCGCCCAGGGCGGCGTCGCCACGCGGGATCGCTTCGCCGAGACCGGTATCGCCTCCTACCTCTCCCCCACCGACTGCGACGGAGACGTGAGCTTCAACGCGGGCGGAAAGCGGACCACCCCGCTGACGATCGACGCGCTGTACGGCGAGATCCGCGACCTCGCCCGCGTCTTCGACGTCTCGGATCGCGGCGAGGCGCTGATCTCCTCGCTGCAGCAGCGGGCCGCCGCCGCGACCGAGGGCATCGACTTCGAGGGCCACAGCGTCGCCTTCTGGTTCGCCGACACCAAGACCCCCTACGTCGCGGGCGGATTCTCGAACGCCGCACTCCTGGCATCCACCACCAAGATGACCAACGTGTTCGCCGGGCAGACCGACGACTGGCCCGCGGTCGGGTGGGAGAGCATGGTCTCGGCCGACCCCGACGTGCTGGTGCTGGGCGACCTGCAGCGGGACCGCTTCCCGGGCGACCGGCTCGCCGACAAGATCGCGTTCCTCGAGAGCGACCCGCTCACCAGCACCATGACCGCCGTCAAGGAGAAGCGGTACATCGCCCTGCACGGCGCGGAACTGAACCCCTCGATCCGCTTCGTCGACGCGCTCGACAAGATCCGCGCCTGGTGGGACGAGAACGGGAGCACGCTCTGAGCGCGCCCGTCGTCTCGCGGGCCCGACTCGGTCGGGGTTCCGCGGGACTCGGCATCCTGCTCGCTCTCGCCGGCCTCGTCGTCCTGGTGATCTCGGTGGGTGTCGCGGTCACGCTCGGCCCCGCCGACGTGTCGCTGGTGAACGTGCGCGACGTGCTGCTGAACCACCTCGGTCTCGCCGACATCCCGGTCAAGGCCGCGAAGAACGCCATCGTGTGGGAGGAGCGTCTCCCCCGCGCCCTGGTCGCCGCCTGCGCCGGGGCCGGGCTCGCGCTCTGCGGGGTCGTCATGCAGTCGCTGCTGCGCAATCCCCTCGCCGAGCCGTTCGTGCTGGGCGTGTCGTCGGGGGCGTCGACCGGCGCGGTCGTGATCGGCGTGCTCGGGATCGGCGGCGGGGTCCTCGGCCTGTCGGGCGGAGCCTTCGTCGGCGCGCTGGTCGCGTTCGGTCTCGTGCTGCTGCTGTCGCGCTTCACCTCGGGCGGTACCTCGGGCGTGATCCTGGCCGGTGTCGCCAGCACGCAGTTCTTCTCGGCGATGACCTCGCTCGTCGTGTTCGCGGTCGCCGACAGCGACGAGACGCGGGGCGTGATGTTCTGGCTCCTCGGCTCGCTCGAGGGCATGCGCTGGGACAAGGTCGCACTGTGCGCCGTCGTGGTCGTCGTCGGCGGTGCGGTGTGCCTGTTCGCGGCACGCGCCCTCGATGCCTTCACGTTCGGAGACGACGTGGCCGCCTCGCTCGGCATCCCCGTCCCCCGCACCCGCATCGGACTGCTCATCGTGACGGCCCTCATGACCGCGGCCCTGGTCAGCGTCGTCGGCGCGGTCGGCTTCGTCGGCCTCGTCGTGCCGCACGCCGTCCGCCTGCTGGTGGGCCAGCGTCACGTGCGCGTGGTCCCGCTCGCGGCGGTCGTCGGGGCCGTCTTCATGGTGTGGGTGGATGCCGCGACGCGCACGCTCTTCGCTCCCACGCCCCTGCCGGTCGGGGTCGGGACGGCGCTCGTCGGCGTCCCCGTCTTCGTCGCTCTGCTCGTTCGACGGAGGGGGCGCGCATGACGCTCGAAGCCCGTGACGTGCGCTGGACGCGCGGGGGAACCCTCGTCGTCGACGGCGTCTCGCTGCATCCCGAGCCCGGGACCACCGTCGGCCTGCTCGGGCCCAACGGCTCGGGCAAGTCTTCGCTGCTGCGCCTGCTGCAGGGCGCGGCGCGACCGGACTCCGGTGACGTCCTGCTCGACGAACGGCCGCTGACGCAGTGGCGCCGCCGCGATCTCGCACGCACGGTCGCGGTGGTCACGCAGCATGCCGAGACCGACGCCGACATCGTGGTCCGCGACGTCGTGCGCCTCGGTCGCACGCCGCACCGCCCGATCTGGGGCGGGTCGACCAGCGGCGATGAGGAGGCGATCAACGCGGCGCTCGAGCGGGTCGCCCTGTCCGACAAGGCCGATCGCCTCTGGCACACCCTGTCCGGCGGAGAACGTCAGCGTGCGCAGATCGCCCGCGCCCTCGCGCAGGAGCCCCGCGAGCTGCTGCTCGACGAGCCGACGAACCACCTCGACATCCGTCATCAGCTTGACGTCATGGCGCTGGTGGCGGCCCTGCCGGTGACGAGCATCATCGCCCTGCACGACCTCAACCTCGCGGCGACCTATTGCGACAGCGTGCTCGTGTTGCGCGAGGGCGTCGTCGTCGCCGCCGGAGCACCCGCCGAGGTGCTCACGCCGGCGCTCATCGCCGAGGTCTACGAGGTGAGGGCGCGAGTGATCCCGGATGCCGAGACGGGGCGCTCGACGATCCTGTTCGACGGGCCGCTGGCATCCTGATCCCTTCCGTCCGTCCTCTCAGGGGGCGACGACGGACAGGGTGAAGCGGAAGGTCTTGCCGTCCGGGCCCGTGAGGGTGGCCTCCGTCTGACCGACCTCGTGCGGCAGGAAGCCGGGGCGGAACACCGAGCCTTCGGACGGCCCTCCCGGCGAGAAGTCGGCGATCGCCACATCGGCCGTCGACCCGGTCCATTCGGCCTCGGTGCCGTCGGGGACCGCGATCACGAGCGAGGTGCCGATCTTGACGGTGGCGTCCTTGCCGTCGAGGTCCTCGGGAGAGACGACCGTGGGGGCGAAGGCCTGGTCGTCCACCGACGCGGCGGGACTCGGCGCGTCCGCCGCGGGCGCGACGGGAGTGTCGGATGCCGCGGGCGCGCAGCCCGCGAGCAGGACGCCGGCCGTGACGACCAGGGCGAGCCGGAGAGCGAGGGAGCGCTTCACGAGGACCTTCTTCCGCGAGGAGGGAGACGGCGTGCGTCCCCGCTCGGATGCTAACCCGCGAAGTCTTTGATCTCGCCGAACGCGCGCCGGGTTCAATCGCCGAGGGGGATCTCGACCGAGGTCACCGACGAACCACCGAGGTCGAGCAGCCCGGGCACGGCCGCCGGCTGCTCGTCGTCGGGCAGGAGTTCGGCTCGGGTCTTCGGCCGCGCAGGTTCGCCGGGGAGCCCGGCCCACTCGCTCGGTTCCTCGGGTCGCTGTACGAAGAGTCCCATGGAGCTATCCTCTCCCCGATCCGCGGCTCACGGCAGAGGGTGGGCTGTGAAGAACGTTTCGATCAGGGTCGTCGCCGAGATCGTCGTCTCGCTCGAGCTCGGCGCTCCCGGCCACACGTGCCCTCCCCCGTCGATCCGGTAGTGCACCAGGGCTCCGCGGTCGTGGCATCCACTCCAGGTCTGCCTCTCGACTCCCGTCGCGACCGATTCCGAGCGCGGATCGGTGTCGCAGCCGTTGCGGGTCGCCACTTGCGACAGCCAGAGGGGCACCGGGGCGACGGTCGCGTCGTGCCGGATGCCGCCGTCGTAGGGGATGACGTCGTCGGCGGTGCCGTGGAACTCGATCACCGGCACCGGGGGCCCGCTCGCGCACGACGGGTTGCTCGCGGGGTAGATCGCCCCGGAGACGACGGCAAAAGCGGCGATGCGTTCGGGGAGGGCGCACGACAGCAGCGACACGAACCCGCCGCCGTTCGAGATCCCGGTGGCGAACACGCGTTTCGGGTCGACGCAGAGACGCGACTCCACGTCGTCGAGGAGGGCGGTGGTGAAGGCCACGTCGTCCGCGCCCGACGAGTACGGCGCCCCCTGCCAGCCGACGCCCGCCGCGGTGCTCGCCGCCTGCGGGTAGACGACGATCGCGGCGCTGCCGTCGAGGCCGCTGAGCTGCTCGAGCTGCCCGGGCGGCATGCGGTATCCGGCGAAGGCGAGGATCAGCGGAGTCGGAGTCTGCGCCGCCATCGCCGCCGGGACGTGCACGGTGTAGCCGCGGTCCGCGCCATCGACCGTCACCGCGAGCGGGATGCTCGTGCCCGGCTCAAGGGGGGAGCTCGCATCGCAGCCCGAGGCCGTGGGGGCCGCGCCCGTCCCCGCACCGCATCCCGCCAGCACCGTGCCCGCCACGACCAGGGCGGCGAGGGCGACGAGCGGGCGGAGGCGCATCGGGTCATCCTACGGTTCGCCCGGAACGGCGCGGAGAAGCCTCACCCGGCGGTCGCCCGTGGCGGTCTCCGGACAGGCGAAAGGCCCGGGATCTTTCGATCACCGGGCCTTTTCACAAAGCTGGGGTACCTGGACTCGAACCAAGAACAACGGAACCAGAAACCGCCGTGTTGCCAATTACACCATACCCCAATGGCTTCGAGCCGTAACTCGTGCCGAGGATCAAGCTTACGTGACGCGGAGCCCTGCGCCAAACCAGCGCCTCGCTCGGCGCGTCCCGGGCGCGTCCCGGGCGGCCCCTCGCCGGGCGCCGACGTCGGAGTGCCGCGCGGAGATCGGACGACCGGCGGGAGGATCCTCGATCCCGCGCCGCCTTCACCGAGTACCGCTCCCCCGCGCGCCGGAAACGCGCGATCCCCGCGACCGGAAGGTCACGGGGATCGTGGGGGCGTATCAGCCCAGGTGCGAGACCAGCGCCTCGAGGCGGCGGATCGACTCGGCCTTGCCGAGCAGTTCCATCGACTCGAACAGCGGCGGCGAGATGCGGCGGCCGGTCAGGGCGACGCGCGGCGGGCCGTACGCGACGCGGGGCTTCAGGCCGAGCTCCTCGACGAGGGCCGTCGACAGGGCCTCCTGAACGGCGGCGGCGGTGAAGTCGTCGACACCCTCGAGCGCGCGAACGGACGCTGTGAGCACCTCGCTCGCGTTCGCGGGCAGCCCCTTCATCGCGTCCTCGGCGTAGTCGACCTCGGACACGAAGAGGAAGCCGAGCATGCCGGGCACCTCGCCGAGCAACTGCACGCGCTCCTGCACGAGCGGAGCCGCCTGGGCGATGATCGCGCGGTGCTCCTCGCTCGGATGCTCCGCGATGTACCCCGCGCCCGCGAGGTAGGGGACGATCCGGGTCGCGAAGTCCTCGGCATCCAGCATGCGGATGTGATCGCCGTTGATGGCCTCGGCCTTCTTCTGGTCGAAACGCGCCGGGTTCGGGTTCACGTCAGCGATGTCGAAGGCGGCGATCATCTCGTCGAGCGAGAACACGTCGCGGTCGCTCGCGAGCGACCAGCCGAGCAGCGAGAGGTAGTTCAGAAGGCCCTCGTGGATGAAGCCCTTCTCGCGCTGCAGGAACAGATCGGCCTGCGGGTCGCGCTTGGAGAGCTTCTTGTTGCCGGTCTCTCCCAGCACGAGCGGCATGTGGCCGAAGCGCGGCACGAAATCGGTGACCCCGGCGTCGAGCAGCGCGCGGTACAGCGCGAGCTGACGAGCGGTCGAGGGCATGAGGTCTTCACCGCGGATGACGTGGGTGATACCCATCAGCGCGTCGTCGACGGGGTTCACGAACGTGTAGAGCGGGATGCCGCCGGCACGCACGATCACGAAGTCGGGGAACGACCCGGCCGGGAAGGTGACCTCGCCGCGGATGAGGTCGACGAAGGTGAGGTCCTCGTCGGGCACGCGCACGCGCCACGCGGGCTCGCGACCCTCGGCGCGGAAGGCGGCCTTCTGCTCGTCCGTGAGGTCGCGGTCGAAGTTGTCGTAACCGAGCTGTTTCGCGCGGCCGTTGGCCTCGTTGCGCGCGTCGATCTCTTCGGCGGTCGAGTAGCTCTCGTACACCGCACCCGCGGCGATGAGCTTGTCGAGCACCTCGCGGTAGATCTCGTGGCGCTGCGACTGACGGTAGGGAGCGTGGGGTCCGCCGACCTCGACGCCCTCGTCCCAGTCGATGTTCATCCACCGCAGCGCCTCGAGGAGCTGCTGGTAGCTCTCTTCGCTGTCGCGCGCGGCATCGGTGTCTTCGATACGGAAGACGAGCTTGCCGCCGTTGTGCCGGGCGTAAGCCCAGTTGAACAAGACGGTGCGGATGAGACCGACGTGCGGCAACCCCGTGGGTGAGGGGCAGAAGCGGACGCGAACGTCGGCGCCGGAGGCGGTCGTGGTGCGGGGATCGGGCGTGGCAGACATCCCCTCGATCCTACCGGCGGGCGGTATCGCTTCCCGAGTGGCGGAGGTGATCGGCCAGCACCTCGCCCATGACCTCCAACGCCGCCCCGACCGCGGGCACGTGCTCGGCACCCCGCGCGGTCACGACGTGCAGGGTGCGCGCCTCCGCGGCGGGCAGTCGAGGAGCCGCGATGCCCGCGAGCATCGGGAGCGACGCCACCGCCATCCGCGGCAGGATCGCCATGCCGACCCCCTGGGCGACGAGGTTCTCGACGGCGATGAAGTTGTCGGTCTCGAACGCGATGTCGGGCGTGAACCCGGCCCGGCCGCACGCTTCGAGAAGGTGCCCGCGGCACTGCGGGCAGCCCGCGATCCATCGCTCCCCCGCGAGCTGCGACAGGTCGATGGGATCGTGCGCGGCGGCCGGGTGACCGGTGGGCACGACCACCACGGTGTCGTCGTCGCCGATGAGTCGGGACGAGAGACCGGATGCCGCGGACTCGAGCTGTTCGCGCCGATCACCGGGGTAGCTGTAGGTGAGGGCGATGTCGGCACGGTTCTCGCGCACGGCGGCGATGGCCTCGGGCGGCTCGGCCTCGACGAAGCTGATCGAGACGCCCGGGCGGCGCGCGGTGACGGCGGCGATCACGCGCGGCACCACGGTCGACGACGCGGAGGGGAAGGCGGCGATGCGGACCCGGCCGGCGCGCAGTCCTCGCAGCTCGGCGAGATCCCCGGCCGCGGCGTCGAGGGCCGTGGTCACGGCGGCGGCGTGACGGGCGAGGATCGACCCGGCCTCGGTGAGACGCACGCCTCGGCCGACGCGTTCGACGATCGGCATCCCGGCCCGTCGTTCCAGTCGCCGCAGTTGCTGGCTCACCGCGGGCTGGCTGTACCCGAGGGCGCGGGCGGCGGCCGTGATCGACCCGGTGTCGGCGATGGCTTTGACCACCCGCAGGGCGTTCGCGTCGAGGGAGTCGTCGATGTCGGCCATGGGATACACATAAGCAGACGTGATGATTTTCATGCAACACCTGTCCTGGTGCAATGACAGGCTGGGCGAGATCCTGGGTTCATGAGCAGCCTCGCATCGCACTTCGCCGGCGGCCGCGACTACCTCGCAGCCTGCACCCTCGGCCTGCCCTCGCGCGCCACGGTGGCCGCGGTCCGCGCCGACCTCGAGTCCGCGGCATCCGGTCGACCCGATGTCGTCGCTGCGTCCCTGGCCGTCGAAGAGGCTCGAGCCTCGTACGCGCGTCTCGTGAGCTCCCCGGTGAGCGACGTCGCGATCGGCTCGCAGACGTCGGTCCAGGTGGCGCTGCTCGCCGCGTCGGTGCCCGACGGCGCCGAAGTGCTGTGCGCCGAGGGCGACTTCTCGTCGCTCGTCGCTCCGTTCGCCCACGCGGGCCGGGGCGTGCGACTGCGCACGGCCCCTCTTCGAGAACTCGCCGCCGCCGTCTCCCCCGACACCTGGCTCGTGGCTTTCTCGCTCGTGCAGTCGTCCACCGGAGAGGTCGCGGATGCCGCCGGCATCGCCGCTGCGGCCGCCCGCGCCGGAGCGCGCACCCTGTGCGACCTCACCCAGGCCGCGGGGTGGCTCCCCGTCGATGCGACCATGTTCGACGCGACGGTCTGCCACGCCTACAAGTGGCTCTGCTGCCCCCGCGGCGTGTCCTTTCTCACGGTCACTCCCGCGTTCGCGGACGAGATCCGTCCCGTGCAGGCCGGGTGGTACGCGGGCGACGACCCGTGGTCGTCCTGCTACGGCGCAGGCGGTCCTCTCGCCGACGACGCCCGTCGCTTCGACGTCTCGCCCGCGTGGCAGGCCTTCGTCGGAGCCGCCCCGGCCCTCGCCCTGTTCGCCGACACCGACATCACGGCGACCTACGCGCACGTGACGGGCCTGGCGGCTCGTTTCCGCGAGGGCCTCGGCCTGGAGCACCCCGAGCGACCCTCGGCGATCGTCACCTGGCCGGATGCCACGGGCGAGGCCCTCGCCCAGCTGACCGCCCACGGGATCACGGCGTCGGGACGCGCGGGTCGAGCCCGCGTGGCGTTCCACGTGTTCAACGACGAACTCGACGTCGACCGGGCGCTGCACGCGCTCGGCGTCCGCGGCGGCGAGGACCTCTCGGCCTTCGACGGCCTGGTCTACGCGATCTGAAGCGCCCGCGGGCCGGTCGAGCGCGCCCGTCCCCCTCTTCGCGCCGGAGTCGCCACGAAAGGTCTCTTCGACACTGTTCGAAGCGACGTATTCTGGCGACTCGCGCGGCAGGTCACGGCCGGCGGGACCCGACGACGACAGCCCCCGCGCACACCAGCGCAACCGGCACGAACGCCCACAGCGCGAGCCCGCCGTAGCCGACGAGGCCGAGGATGACCCCCGCGAGCACGGAACCGACCGCCGCGCACGCGGTCATGAGAGTGTCACTGCGGCCCTGGCGTCGAGGACGAAGGGCGAGGGGGGTGGCTTCGGTCAACAGCGCCGAGCCCGCCACGGTCGCCGCACTCCACCCCAGCCCGAGCAGAACGAGACCGACGAGAACTCCGCCCTGCGTGTCCGAGAGGGCGGCGGCCACAGCGAGCGATGCGGCCAGCAGCACCTGCCCCAGCAGGATCACGGGGAGCCGCCCCCACCGGTCCGCCAGCACGCCGAACAGCGGCGACAGCCCGTACATGCCGAACACGTGCAGGGCGATCGTGACGCCGACGGCCAGGGTCACGGCATCCGGGGCGACGATGTGCGAGAGGTGCACCGGAGTCATCGCCATGACCGACGCCATCGTGACGTGAGAGGCCGCGACCGCGAGCATCGCGAAGCGGGCGGTCAGCGGACGATCGGCCTCGGAGGCGGGAGTGGTGGCGGATGCCGCGCGCTCGCGGTCGAGGCGTTGGGCGAGCAGCAGCGGATCCGGGCGCAGCACGAGCCCGTAGAGCCCGAAGGCGCAGACCTGCGCGGCGAAAGAGAACAGGTACGCCCCGGTGAGCGGAGGCATTCCGACGCTCGCGCCGATGAGCTCACCCGGTGCCAGCAGCAGGGGCCCGACCACACCGCCCACCGTCGTCGCCCACACCACCGTCGCCAGGTCGCGCCCGCGGCGCGAGATCGTGGAGAGGTCGGTGGCGGCGAAGCGCGACTGCAGGGTCGCCGCGTTGCCGGCGCCGATCAGCGCGATGCCGACCAACAGCAGGGGGAACGCGCGCAGCGCCGCCGCGCTGATGACGACGATGATGCCGATCAGCGCGGCGATGTTGCCCGTCGTGAGGGCGACACGCCGACCCCGGCGAGCGGCCAGTCGAGCGAGCGGGATCGCGGTGAGCGCGGCGCCCAGGGTGACCGATGCCGTGGCGAAACCCGACAGCGCCTCCTGACCCGACAGGTCGGCGGCCAGCAACGCCCCGAGCGACAGCGTCGCCCCGAACGCGACCCCCGTGAGCACCTGTCCCGCCGCGAGCACCCGCACCGACCGGCGCTGAGTGGCGGCGAGATCGACGCCCGTGGGCGTCGCGGTCTCAGGCATCTCGCGCGGTGTTGCGCAGCACCCCGATGCCGTCGATCTCGACCTCGACGACGTCACCGGCGTCGAACGAGCCGACGCCCGCCGGCGTGCCCGTGAGGATCAAATCGCCCGGGAGCAGGGTGAACACGGCGCTGGCGTAGGCGATGAGGGCCGGGATGTCGTGGATCATGTCGGACACGGGACCCTGCTGACGCACCTCGCCGTTGACGCGCGTCGTGATGGACGCGGCCTTCAGGTCGAGGTCGGTCTCGATGACCGGGCCGACGGGGCAGAACGTGTCGAAGCCTTTTGCGCGCGACCACTGACCGTCGGTGGCCTGCAGGTCACGAGCGGTGACGTCGTTGGCGACGGTGTAGCCGAAGATGTACTCGCCCGCGCGCTCGGCGGGGACGTTCTTGGCGATCCGGCCGATGACGACGGCCAGTTCGCCCTCGTAGTCGGTGCGCGAGCTGAGTTTCGTCGGACGCACGATCTGGTCGTTCGGGCCGATGACCGAGGTATTGGGCTTGAGGAACATCAGCGGTTCGGCGGGCGCTTCTCCGCCCATCTCGGCGGCGTGATCGTGATAGTTCTTGCCGATGCAGACGACCTTCGAACGCGGGATGACCGGCGCGAGCAGGGCGACCTCGGACAGGGGGATCCGCTCCCCCGTCGTATCGAATCCGGCGAACATCGGGTCTCCGGCGAGCACCACGAGTTCACCGTCGTCGACGATCCCGTAGCGAAGGGCATCCTGGTGGCTGAAACGAGCGATCTTCACCGTGCCAGCCTATCCGTGGCCTCCGACTCGCACCGGGCTGGCCGACCCCTCTCCCCCGGCTAAACGCGATCCGCGCTGCAGACCGCGAGCAGCACGCGTTCTGCACGCGGATCGCGGTTATCGGTGAAACACGGGCTGTGCGAGCGCGACGGAAAGGCCGCGACCCCCGCACACGCGGCGGAGGGGCCCCCGGCATCCGGGAACCCCTCCGTCAGACGACGCGGATCAGGCGTCGAGGCGGTACAGCCAGCCGTGCTTGTCTTCGGCGCGGCCGTACTGGATGTTCGTGAGCTCTTCGCGCAGCTCGAGCGCGAGGGTGCCGGTCGGCTGCTCGTCGATGAAGTCGCGGCCCTTGAGGATGCCGATCGGGGTGACCACCGCGGCGGTGCCGCACGCGAACACCTCGACGATGTCTCCGGATGCCACGCCCTGGCGCCACTCGTCGAGCGAGACGTTGCGTCCCTCGACGTGGTGGCCGCGGTCACGGGCGAGCTGCAGGATCGAGTCGCGCGTGATGCCCTCGAGGATCGAGTCGGACTGCGGGGTGACGATCGTCCCGTCCTTGTAGACGAAGACGACGTTCATGCCGCCGAGCTCTTCGACGTTGCGGTCCTGGTCGAGGAAGACGACCTGATCGCATTCGTTCTCGTACGCCTCGGACTGCGGGAGCAGGCTCGCGGCGTAGTTGCCACCGGTCTTTGCCGCTCCCGTACCGCCCTTGCCGGCGCGGGAGTAGTCCTCGCTGAGCCAGATCGACACCGGCTGCACGCCGCCCTTGAAGTACGCTCCGGCGGGGCTGGCGATCAGGTAGTACGCAACCTTGTGCGCGGGCCGCACGCCGAGGAACGCCTCTTTCGCGAACATGAACGGGCGCAGGTACAGGCTCTGGTCGTCGCCCGAGGGCACCCACGCGCCGTCGACGGCGATGAGCTCGCGGAGCGACTGCAGGAAGTACGGCACGGGCAGCTCGGGGAGGGCCAGGCGACGGGCCGAGCGCTGCAGGCGGCGGCCGTTCTGGTCGGGACGGAAGGTGTGGACCGAGCCGTCGGCGTGACGGTAGGCCTTGATGCCCTCGAAGATTTCTTGACCGTAGTGCAGCACCGCGGCCGCCGGGTCGAGCGAGATGGGGCCGTAGGGCGAGACGCGAGGACGATGCCAGCCGCCGCGGACCGACCAGCAGATGTCGACCATGTGGTCGGTGAAGCTCTGCCCGAAGCCGGGGTTGGCGAGGATCGCGTCGCGGTCGGTGGCGCTCTTGGCCGCCAGGTTGCGGGTGACGGCGAACTCGAGCGGGTCGAGGCCGGTGTCGGGATCGGTGTCGATGGTGGTCATTCGTTGTCCAAAGCTTGTCGAGTGCCGGGGGCGATGCTCGCCGATCGGTCCAGGTTACGCCCGGACGCGCTCGGCGATGGCGTCGCCGATCTGGGCGGTGGTGCGGACCCCGTCGCGGTTCGCGATGTCGTCCTCGACCGCGCGGGTGACGCAGGCGGATTCGTCGGTGAGCCCGAGGTGGTCGAGCAGGAGGGCGACGGAGAGGATCGCGGCCGTGGGGTCGGCCTTCTGGGATCCCGCGATGTCGGGCGCCGATCCGTGCACGGGCTCGAACATCGAGGGGAAAGCGCCGTCGGGGTTGATGTTGCCCGAGGCGGCGAGGCCGATGCCTCCGGTGACGGCGCCGGCCAGGTCGGTGAGGATGTCTCCGAAGAGGTTGTCGGTGACGATGACGTCGAAACGGCTCGGGTTCGTGACCAGGAAGATGGTTGCCGCGTCGACGTGCAGGTAGTCTACGTCGACCCCGGGGAACTCCTGCGCCACGGCGTCCACGATGCGCTTCCACATGCCGCCCGCGTGGACGAGCACATTGGTCTTGTGCACGAGCGTGAGCTTGTGGCGACGGCGCTCGGCGAGGGCGAAGGCGTATCGGACGACGCGCTCGACCCCGAAGGCCGTGTTGACCGAGGTCTCGTTGGCGACCTCGTGCGCGGTGCCGCGACGGATCGCACCCCCGTTGCCGACGTACGGCCCCTCGGTGCCTTCGCGGACGACCACGAAGTCGATGTCGCCCGGGTCGGCGAGCGGGCCGGCGGCGCCGGGGTAGAGCTTCGAGGGGCGCAGGTTGACGTAGTGGTCGAGTTCGAAACGGAGCTTCAGCAGCAGACCGCGTTCGATGTTGGCGTCTTTCAGGCGGGGGTCGCCGGGGACTCCCCCGACGGCTCCGAGCAGGATCGCGTCGTGTGCGGCGATTGCGGTGAGATCGTCGTCGGTCAGGGTGTCACCCGTCTCGAGGTAGCGCCCGGCGCCGAGCGAGAACGGCGTCTTCTCGAACGTGACGTCCGAGGCGGCGGTGACGGCGTCGAGCACCTTCACGGCCTCGGTAACGACCTCGGGACCGATGCCGTCACCGGGGATGACGGCCAGCTTCACGACACGCGACATCGCTCTCCTCAGAGCTCGGGCACGTCACTTCTTCGACGTGCTGCGGGATCCTCCCAGGGTAGTGGCAGCGATGACCGCGGCCACGACGATCAGTCCCGCACCGATGAGCGCCGTGATCACAACCCCTGAGTCGAAGGCGTGCGCGGCGGCGAGGCGCAGGGCTTCGGCCAGGGCGGCGTCGTCGAGCGTGTTCGACACCGCGACGGCCCCGGCGAGCGTCTCGCGAGCGGCCTGAGCCGCGGCATCCGGGAGTCCCGCGGGCAGCACGAGCTGAGCCCGGTAGAAGGCGGCGAGGATGCCGCCGAGCACCGCCGTGCCGAGGACGGCTCCCACCTCGTACGCGGTCTCGGAGACCGCGCTGGCCGCGCCGGCCTTCGCCGAAGGGGCGCTGGAGAGGATCAGCTCGTTCGAGACGGTCTCGGCCGCGCCGATACCGATGCCCAGCAGCGCGAACGCGACGATCAGCAACGTCAGATCGGCCGTCGAGAGGGCGACCATGACGTAGGCGACCACCGAGAACGACAGGGCGACGGGAACGACGACCCGCGCCGGGAAGCGCTTGGCGACCGCGACCACCGCGAGCCCCGAGATGATCATCAGCACGAGCCCGGGCAGCAGCGCGAAGCCCGCGACCATCGGCGACAGCCCGACGACCAGCTGCAGATGCTGAGCCACGAAGTAGAGGAAGCCCACGAGCCCGACGACGCTGAGCAGGTTGACCAGGATCGCTCCCGAGAACGTGCCCTGGCGGAAGAGGGTCATGTCGAGCATGGGCGTGGCCAGGCGCCGCTGGCGCCGGACGAACAGCCATCCGAAGACCACGCCGACGACGAAGAGCACGGGGGCGAGCGAGAGCGGGCCGTCGACGGCGAGCTTCTTGATGCCGTAGACGATCGGCACCATGGTCGCCAGTGACAGCAGCACGCTCACGGGGTCGAATCGCCCCGGGTGGGGGTCGCGGCTCTCGGGCACGAAGAACGGCGCGAGGATCAGCAGCGGGACGAGCACCGGCACCGCCATGAGGAAGACGGAGCCCCACGTGAAGTGCTCGAGGAGGAAGCCCCCGACGATCGGACCGAGGGCTGCTCCCGCCGAGAAGCCGGACGCCCACACGGCGATGGCGATGCGACGCTGGTCGCGGTCGCGGAAGATGCTGCGCAGCAGCGACAGGGTCGAGGGCATGAGCATGGCGCCGAAGACGCCCATGAGCGCGCGACCCGTGATGAGCAGGGCCGCGGTGGGCGCGAACGCCGACAGCGCGGACACGGCTGCGAAACCGGTCGCACCGATCAGGAGCATGCGTCGGCGCCCGAACCGGTCGCCCAGGGTGCCCATGGTGACGAGGAGCCCGGCGAGCACGAGCGGGTAGACGTCGATGATCCACAGCTGCTCGATGCTCGAGGGCTGCAGGGAAAGGGCGATCTCGGGGAGCGCGAAGCTCAGCACCGTGTTGTCGACCGAGACGAGCAGCACGGGCAGCATGAGCACGGCCAGCGCGAACCACCCGCGCCAACCGGCACGCGTCACGGTGATCTCCGAGGTGGGCAACGACGAGGTGAGCATTGTGCGAATCCGTTTCTAAACCGTCCAGCCGGTATAGTATCAGAGGAAAGCCGACCACCGCCAGTACGATCGAGGAGTCATGAGCCGTCCCCCTCTCGCCCGCGAAGCCGTCCTCGACGCCTTCAGCCGCATCCTCGTCGACGAGGGCGAACGCGCCGCGACGATGGATGCCACCGCGCGCGGTGCGGGCGTGTCGAAGGGCGGCCTGCTCTATCACTTCGGCTCGAAGAGCGCTCTCGAAGCGGCCCTCGTCGAGCGGCTGGAGAGGCTCGCCGAAGAGGACGTCGCCGAGATCGAGCGATCCGACGAGGGCGTGGTCGCAGCTCACCTGCGCTCCTCGCAGAACACCGGCTCCCCCCTCGACGTGACCATCCTCGCCGTGTCCCGCCTCGCGCAGAACGGCAGCGACGCCGCCTCGGCTTCCCTCCGTCGTGTCCGCGAGCTCTGGGAAGACAGCCTCCGTGCGCACACGCGCGACGAGACGGCGTTGCAGATGGTGCTGCTCGTCAGCGACGGGCTGTACTTCAACGCCGTCCTCGACCTCAACGCCCTCCCCGGCCCGGCCCTCGAGGGCGCCGACCTCGACGCGCTCATCGCCCGCGTCGTCGCCGCGGCGACCTAGACCGCGAGAGTCGCCGGTCAGTCGCGCAGCCGCTGGACCCGCCGCTCACGACGCTCGCGCCGGAGCTCGATCACCACCCCGAGCAGGATCAGCGCCCCGCCGATCACACCGACGAAGCCCCACGGCGTGCGGCGCACGACATCGGCCACTCCGGCGACGACGAACAGGATACCGAGACCGGCGGAGACGACGCGAAGGACGAGGGCCACGAGCGAAGTGTCATCCGCCAGATTATGCGTCGCCCCAGAGCGGGGAACGTGCGCGCCGAAAACGAACGGAAGAGGGGGCCGCCGCAGCGACCCCCTCCCCCGGAACGAGAATCCGGGGCGTCAGCCCTCGACGATGTCGATCTGTCGGAACAGGTCGGCGCCGACGGCCTCGCGCATCGCGACGAGGATCTCGTCGGGCACCGGCGAGTCGACCGTGAGCACCGAGAGCGCCCGGCCCGTGGCATCCGGAGCCGCCACCTGCAGGCCCGCGATGTTGATGCCCGCTTCGCCCAGCTTCTGGCCGTAGATCGCCACGATTCCGGGGCGGTCGGCGTAGCGCATGACGACGTGGTGCTGCTCGATCGGCACCTCGATCTCGTAGCCGTTGATCGAGACGACCTTGGGCACCATGCGCGTGCCGGCGAGCGTGCCCGCGACCTCGAGGGTCGAGCCGTCGGCCAGCGTGCCGCGCAGGATCGTGATGTTGCGGTACAGCGGACTCTCGGCCTCGACGACCAGGCGCGCCTCGACGCCGCGCTGCTCGGCGAAGAGCGGGGCGTTGACGTACGAGACGCTCTCGCTGACGATGCGGCTGAAGTACCCCTTGAGGGCGGCGAGACGGTAGACGCTGACGTCGTACTGGGCGAGCTCTCCGCGCACCTCGATCTCGAGGCTGGTGAGGGCGCTGTCGGCGAGGCCGCTGAAGAACTGGCCGAGCATCTCGACGAGCGCGATACCGGGGCGCACGAAGGGGTCGATCGCGCCGCCGGCGACGTTCACGGCATCCGGAACGAGATCGCCTTCGAGGGCGAGCTTGACGCTGCGCGCGACCGAGACGCCCGCCTTCTCCTGCGCCTCCTCGGTGCTGGCGCCGAGGTGCGGGGTGACGACGACGTTCGGCAGGTCGAGGAGCTTGCGGGCGGGTCCGCCCTCGGCGGGGGGCTCGGTCGAGAAGACGTCGAGACCGGCGCCGGCGATCTCACCCGTGGTGAGGGCGTCGAAGAGCGCCTCCTCGTCGATGAGGCCACCGCGGGCGACGTTGATGACGTAGGCGCTCTTCTTCATGCGGCGCAGCTGCTCGGCGCCGATCATGCCGGTCGTCTCGGGCGTCTTCGGCATGTGGATCGTGACGAAGTCGCTCTGCTCGAGGAGCTCGTCGAGCGACAGCAGCTGCACGCCGAGCTGCTGCGCGCGGGCCGCGGTGACGTAGGGGTCGTACGCGATCACGCGCATGTCGAAGCCCTGCACGCGCGCGGCGATGAGGGCGCCGATGCGACCGAGGCCGATGATGCCGATCGTCTTCTCGAACAGCTCGGTTCCGGTGAACGAGCTGCGCTTCCACAGGCCCTGCGCGAGCGAGGCGTGCGCGGCCGGGATGCGGCGCGCGAGGCTCAGCACGTGAC
>Ga0308159_1001915_pt1 | contig 26351 bp, 18 predicted proteins | sample PhyCR1_FD_201040 | JGI IMG/M metagenome (GOLD analysis project Ga0308159, IMG submission 201040) | Phyllosphere microbial communities from UC Gill Tract Community Farm, Albany, California, United States - DLSLC.R1 | ecosystem: Host-associated > Plants > Phyllosphere > Unclassified | place: USA...
CGGTGCTGAAGTCGATCTGGCGACCGCCGGTCGCGGTCGAGATGCGGCGGCCGTCATACAGCGTCGTGTTGAAGTCGCCGCCAAAACCGCGAACGGTGATGCCGGTCGGCTCGCCACGGGCGCCGGAGCGCTGGATCGAGACGCCCGGCAGACGCTGGAGCGAGGCCGCGACGTTCGAATCGGGGAATTTACCGATATCTTCGGCCGAGATGGCGTCGACGACGCCGGTCGCGGTACGCTTGATGTCGAGATTGCGCTGCAAGGAACTGCGCAGGCCGGTCACGATGATGTCGGCGGTGGTAGCATCGCCAGTGGGTGACGGGCTGTTATCGGCTTCGCTGGGGGCCGTTGCCTGGTCCTGCGGGGTTCCGGCCTGCTGGGCGGTGGTGGCGTTGGCCTGGACCGGCACGTCCGGGCGGACCGCGCCGCTGGTCTGGGCAAAGGCCGTTCCCGGCGACACCATGGCGAGGGCCATGAGCGGCGAGACGCCCGCCATCAAGGTCCGGCGCGAAACGAATGCAGCCACAAAAGCAGTGCGAGCCACCATCTTCCCCTCTCCTAGTTTATCTTATTCATGCGCGATCGGCGTTCTAGCACCGTACCACCCATTCGATGACTCGATGTTAGCGTTATAATAGATGCATCACAAGCCATTTGTCAGAGCGGATGGGACCGGCTATCCCGTGGCTTGACGGCGGGCGCATGGGATGGACACAGTCTCGGCCTGACCGCCCCGCTTCGCACGTAACGCGACGGGGCCGAGGGGATGAAGGGACCGACCGGCATGGCCGAAATGGAATTGCTCGACAGCGCGCGTCATGCGGCCCTGCGCGTCTCCGCCGCCCCCGATGCGGGGCGACATTTCGTCCAGCTTGTGGCCGACGAGTTTCTATCCGCCGCGCTCCATTATCCGATCCTGATGGCCCGCCATCCCGAAACCGGCGACCTGTATCCCGGCGCGCTGATGGGATTGGTGCCGGACGAAAATCTCTGTCTCGCTCCGAATGGCACGCTGGCGGATTATCGCCCCGCCGATCTGGAGCGACAGGGCTTCTACGTCTCGGGCGAGAATATCGCGATCGACGTGCATCATCCCGCCCTGACCCAGATGGACGGCGCGGCCGTGTTCGACACGGACGGCGGCCCGGCCCCCGCGCTTCGCCGGGTGCAGGCGGCGCTGCGGCGGCTGCATGTCGGCCTGCCGGAGACCGAGCAATTCCTGCGACGACTGGAGCAGAACAAGTTGGTCGAGCCGATCGACCTGAGCTTCGAATTCGACAATGGTGAAAGCCTGCGGCTCGACTCGCTCTACACCATCAGCCTGGATGCGGTGCATGCGCTTCCCGACGATGTCGCGCTGGCGCTGTTCCGCTCGGGCGATCTGCAACTCATCTATGCGATCACCGGATCGGTCCGGCATATCCCGACACTGGCGCGTCGGCGCAATGAGCGGCTGAGCGGCCTCGCCCGATGACCCAGACGGCGGCCGAGATCGACCGCGCGGCGCTGGACGGGCATGACGCCTTTCGGCGGCTGGTGGTCGAGCCCTGCCGCCCGGTCGTCATTCGCGGCGCGGCGTCGGACTGGCCGCTGGCAGAGGCCGCGAAGATCGATGGCGATGCCCTCACCGCCTATCTCGCGCGCTTCGATGCGGGTCGACAGGTCGAGGCGTTCGTCGGCGACGCGGCGATCAGCGGCCGCTACAATTACAACGACGATATGTCGGGCTTCAACTTCCGGCGACAGGCGATGCCGCTGGACGAGGCGGTGCGGCGTATCGCGGCTGGGAGCGACAGCGAGACGCTTTATGTCGGCTCCCTGCCGATCGCCAACGCCCTGCCCGGTTTGGCCGAGGACAATCGCCTGGCTTTCGCGCCGCCGGGCATCTCGCCGCTGATCTGGATCGGCCATGCGTCGACCGTCGCATGTCATTACGACATGATGGACAATATCGCGTGCGTGGTGGCCGGGCGGCGGACCTTCACCCTGTATCCCCCCGACGCGATCGGCGACCTGTATGTCGGACCGATCGATCACACGATGGCAGGCCAGCCGGTCGCCCTCGCCGCCGGAGCCGAACCCGGCGACCCGCGCTATCCCCGGTTCGAGCAGGCGCGCGACCGGGCGATCACGGCCGAGCTGGGGCCAGGTGATGCGCTCTACATGCCAAAGCTCTGGTGGCACCGGGTCGAGGCGACGGGCGCGCTCAACATCCTGGTCAATTACTGGTGGGACGCCTTCCCGGTCGGCCCCGATCAGCCTTTCCCGACCATGCTCCTGGCGATGAGCGCAATCGCGGGCCGCCCGCCCGCCGAACGGGCCACATGGCGGGCCTGGTTCGACCATTATGTCTTCCGCCCCGAGGGCCATCCGCTCGCCCATCTACCCGTGGAGCGTCACGGGGTTCTGAGCGACGGTCCGGACCATGCCAAGATGGTCCGGGCGCACGCGATGCGGATGCTGCGCGGGGGTTAGCGCGGGCTGAGCGTCACCCCCTGAACCACGACTTCAGGATCGACCAGCCAGAGGGTGACGCGGTGCTTGCCCGACGACAAGGCAGGCAGCACGGTCGAGGCGACACGCCGGTTCTCGATCACGGAACGGCCCCACGTCTCCTCCGTCTCGCCCGCCATCAGGTTGAGCATGACGGGCGCGCCGTCATCGACCGACACCGCGATCCGGTGCTTGCCCCCGCCCCGCACGTCGAGGCCCGGTGCCGCGACCACGCCCAGCGTCACCGGTCCGGCTTTGGCCCAGTCCACGTCATAGACGATATGCGGGCTGTCGCCGCCCGGCCGTTCGATCACCGGCGCGGTGGTCGGCGTCGCGACCATGGCGGCGCCCTCGGCGGTGAAGCCCGCGACGCGCTGCCACCGGATACCCCGCCCGTCGACCGCGCGACCGGCATCGGCCGCGATCCGGACCAGCGGTTTCGGCGTGACCGGCGGCAGCGGCAAAGGCTTTTCGACCGTCGCCAGCGCGGGCATCACATCGGCATCGGGCTGCTGCCAGCCGGTATAGCCGATATGGGTCTGGGCCATCATGCTGGTCCATTTGCCGCCCGCATTATCCACCTCGTAGCGGCGGCGGATCACAGCATCCTGCGCGAAATAGCCGCGTGCGGCGTCCGCGAAGCGCTTGGCCTTGGCCGCATCCCCCGCCTGCGCCGCCACGCGATTGGCGGCGACCGCTTCATACAGCCGGTGCAGGTTGGTCATCGCCTCAACCCGGTGGAGGACCAGCTCGTAATAGGCGTCGCGCAAATTGACGGGCAGCGTCGCCCCGACCCGGCGTACCTGCGCATCCAAGGCGTTCCACTCGCCCAGCACCCGCTTCCATTCGCCATCGGCATAGCCATAGGTCGTCGCATCGATCAGCTCGGGCTTGCGACGGCTGGCCAGCCGGCCATAGCGGGTCAGGAGTCCACCGATTTCCGTCCCGTGCGCGGCGCCGAACTGCGCCGTTGCCCATTTCGCCGGATAAGCCTGCATCGCGGCCAGATCCATGCGCCTGGGGTTCCACGCCATGTCGAGGAAGAAGCCGATCGGATATTCCATCGGCTTCAGGTCTCCGACATTGACGATCCACAGGCGATCCGCACCATACTCGTCCGCCATCCGCATCTGTTGCCAGACGCGGGGGATGGCGTTGGTGTCGAGCCACTTATAGTTGCGCGGCCCGCCGACATAATCGAAGTGGTAATAGACGCCCGCCCCACCCGCACGACGCTCGCCGATCGGGGGCAGGCGGCGGATATTGCCCCAATTGTCGTCGGCGAAGAGCAGGGTCACGTCGTCGGGGACGCGCATTCCCTTGTCGTAATAATCCTGCACCTCCTTGTAGAGCGCCCAGACCTGCGGCGTCTCTGCGGCCGGGCGCTTGGTCACGTCGGCGATGATCTGGCGCTGGTCGCGGACGATCCGCTCTAACAGGTCGGTCGCCGTGCCCTCGGTCATCGGCTCGTCGCCGTCGCCGCGCATGCCGATGGTTACGGGGTCCTCCGCCTTGCCGCGCCGCTCGATGCCTTTCCGCCAGAAGGACTGAAGCGCGGGGGCGTTCTTCGTGTAATCCCACGGCCCGGTGCCCTCACGCTTCCAGTCGGCCTGCGCCCGCTGCATCGGTTCGTGATGCGACGTGCCGAGCAGCACCCCCATGTCCTGCGCCAGCGGAGCCGAGGCGGGATCGTCCTCCCATAGCGACTTGCCCCACATGGCGGGCCAGATGAAATTGGCCTTGGACCGCAGCAGCAGGTTGAACACCTTTTCATAGGCCAGGTGATTGACCCCGCCGAACTTCGTCCGCGCCCAGTTGCCGAAGCCCGGTTCCTCGTCATTGATGAAGATGCCGCGATACTTGACCACCGGACGATCCGCGACGCGCCCCGCCGTCAGATAGAGGGTCGGGTGGCGTTGCGCGGGCACATCGGCCCACCAGGTCCAGGGGCTGACGCCTGCCTTCGCGCTGATGTCGTACAGGCCGAAAATTGTGCCCCGCCGATCCGACCCGGCGATGACGAGCGCACGCGCGACACCGGGCGCGGGATCGTCGACCACCTGCTCGACATAGCCCTCCCACTGGCCCGCCAGACCCGAGACATCCAGCTTGCCCGCCTTCACCAGCGCATCGATCACCGCACTATGGCCCAGCGTCCCCGCGATCACCGTCGCCCCGCCCGAGACGTCGCGGGCGAGCCTGACCTCGCCGCCGCCGACCGCTTTCAGATCGGCGACCAGATCGCTGGCGGCGCGCGCCACGCCGGGCTCGTCACCCGTATCGACGACGACCGTCGCCACGCGCCCAGGCACCAGCAGCGACAGCGCCCCCGGCATCGCCCGCTCGCACGACGCGACGGCTCCAGCGCAATCGGGCGCGGCCCAGGCGGCACCGGGGATCAGCGCCGTCAGCGCGGCGGACAGGAACAGGTGACGCATCATCTCTCTCCTCGCCCCGTCCTTGAAAAGCGGGGCGTTCTTCATTGGATTTCCAGCCCGTTATCGCTACCATCCAGCAAAGCCGCAAGCGCGGATCGTTGAGGGAGAGGATGGGCATGACGCCGTTCAGCCAGTTTTACCGGGCCGCAGGGCTGTTCGCGATCGCCACGGCGATGACCGCCGCCGCGCCGATGCCGGGCGCGCGCTGGACCCCGGCCTGGGGTTCGTCGCAGATGCGGATCGACGGCGCGAATGCCGACAAGCTCGCCAAGACCGGTCCTTCCACCATCCGCCAGATCGTCCATCTGACCGCGAGCGGCAAGACTCTCCGCCTGCGCCTGTCCAACATCGCAGGCTCAACCCCGCTGAAGATCGGGGCGGCCAGCATCGGGCTGGCGACGCCGGGCCGCTCGGACGTGGCCGCGATCTTTCCGATCCGCTTCGACGGTGCCACGGACGTGATCGTGCCGCCGGGGGCCGAACTCTACTCCGACCCCGTCACGCTGCCGGTCGAGGCGGGGCGGGACGTGGCGGTGAGCCTGTATTTCCCCGAAGCCGTCACCACCCCCACCGGCCATTCGGGCGCGCGCTCCAAGACCTTCCTGACGGCGGGCGACGCCACGGCGCGGAACGCGCTGCCCGATGCGCAGGTCATCGGCGGATGGTGGGCCTTGTCGGATATCGAGGTGCGCGACGCCGTCCAGAAGCAGACGGTCGTGACGATCGGCGACTCGATCACCGATGGCTATGGCATCACCGACGACAGCAACACCCGCTGGCCCGACGATCTGGCGCGACGGCTGGCGGCCTCGCCTAGCACGCGGAGCTTTTCCGTCGTCAATGCCGGGATCGGCGGCAATCGGGTGCTGCTCGACGGGCTTGGTCCCAATCTCATGGCCCGCTTCGACCGCGACGTGATCGCGCGACCGGGCGTGACCCATGCGATCCTGCTGGAGGGCGTCAACGATCTGGGCGTTATGACCCGCGAACAGCCGGTCGACGCCGCCACGCATCAGGCGATGGTGAAGCGGATTACCCAAGCCTATCGCCAGTTGGCCGATCGCGCACACGCCCACGGCATCAAGCTGATCGTCGGCACGATCACGCCGTTCCAGGGCAATGACTATTATCATCCCAGCCCGGAAACCGAGGCCGACCGGCAGGCGATCAACCGCTTCATCCGAACGGCGGGCATCTTCGACGGCGTGGTCGATTTCGACCGGGTGGTGCGTGATCCCGCCAAGCCCGATCGGTTGCTCCCCGCCTATGACACGGGCGATCACCTGCACCCCAGCATGGCGGGCTATCGCGCCATGGCGGACGCCATCCCGCTGTTGCTGTTCACGCGCCGCTGATCAGAAGGCGGCGTCGAGCCCGATCCGAAGCGTGCGCGGCCGCAGCGGCGTCACCTGATCCCGCCCCGTCGTAAAGGGCGTGCCCAGGGCGAAGCGATTGCCGCGCACATCGGCCAGGTTGATGATACCGGCGGTCAACCCGTAGCGGCCCAGCCCCAGTCGCGCGGTCACGCCGCTGTCCAGATAGCTGCCCTGCCGCTCGCCCAGGATCGGCCCGACGCCCAGCCGCGACGATCCGACATAGCGCAACCAACCGTCGACCCGCAGGTCCCGCCCGCCCGACAAGGTCCGGCGATAGACCGCCCCCGCCCGGCCGGTGAAGCGCGCGATATTGGGGATCTGACTCAACCGTGCCAGGATCATCGCCCGATCGGCGGCTTGTCCGTCCATCAATGCAAAGGCCTGCGCGCTCGACGGCTCGTCGATGCGGCTGTCATTATAGGAGACCGCGCCCTCCACCCTCAGCCCCGGGGCGATACGGAAGCCCGCCAGCGCCTCGAGGGTCCAGAGCTGCCCGTCGCCGATATTGGCGGTGCTGGGCAGGCCGGTGGCGTCGATGAAGTCGGCCTGGATGTCGCGCCAAGCCGTGTGCGCCAGTGTCAGCGATCCGTCGAAGCGGTCCCGCCCCGGCTGTCCGCTGCGCAGGCCCGCCTCGATCGTCGCGACCCGGTCGTTGCGGAACCGGCGGACCAGCGGCCCCTCGATCGTCAACCCGCCGGGACGAAACCCCTGCTGATAGCGCAGGAACAGCTGTGCGTTGGGCGTAAGGTCGATCAGCGCCGAAGCGGAGGGAAGCAGGATCGTCTGCGCCCGCCGCGCGGTCACTTCACGCAGCCTGGCCAGCGCCTGGAACGACAAGGCAAGCGGCAAATCCTCTCCCGCCCCGTCCAGCACGGACCGGGTGACGCGCAGGCCGCCGGTGGTGAGCAGGCCCGGCAACAGCCTCAGGCTCGCCTCGCCATAGAGCGTCGCCTCTTCCACCGTGTTGACGACGCCGGTGCGCGGCAGCAACTCGCCCGGCTCACCGAACAGCCGCGTCAGCCGGGTGCGGTTGTGAACATAGCTGAACCCCGCCAGCCAGCCCGATCCGTCCGGCGCGGAATGCCAGGCGCGGGTCTCGTTGGCCTGCATCCGGGTGGCATTGGCCTGAGCGAAAAGCTGGACGGGACCACCCGGCGGGGTCGCGTCATAACGCTCCATCAGGTCGTGCGCCGTGACGCCGCTGCTCGAGCGGAAGCGCACCTGCCCGATCCGGCCGGACAGGATCAGCTGCGCCTGCCCGAAATCGGCGGAGAAACCCTCGGTGACGGGTGCCGAGCGGGTCAGCGGCGGGCCTTCACGATCGGCATATTGGCTGTCGGCGCCACGAATGCGCTGGCCGATGCCGACCGCCTCGATGCTCCAGCCGCCGCCCAGATCGGCCTTCACCGCCGCGCGACCGCCCGCGATGCGGGTGCGGTTGACGTCGGTACGACCGAGCAGCGGCTTGTCGATATAGCCGCCCTCGCTCGCGCTGTCGACGACCAGTCGGATCGCCAGCCGGTCGGCGATGACGGGCACGTTCAGCACCGCCTGCGCATCCACCCCCGGCGCGCCGTTGGTGGTGGCCGAACCGCCCAGCATCGCCGAACCCCCGAACTGCGTCGGGTCGGGCGCATTGGGCACCAGCCGGATCAGGCCGCCCAGCGATCCCGCGCCATACAGGGTGCCTTGCGGCCCCTCCAGCACCTCGACCGCCGCGAGATCGGCCAGCCGCAGATCGGGATCGGGCGCATTGTAGCTGAGGCGCAGGTCGCCGAAATACTGGCCCACGGTCGCCTGGGTCGGGCCGGTGAAGCTCGAATCCGCTATGCCCCGGATGAACAGCTTGTTGCGCCCGGCACCCAGATAGGTGGAGGCGATAGCGGTCATCCGGTCGGCCAGCTTCGACGTGCCGCCCGCCCCGCCCAGCTCCAGATCGGCCCCCGCCACTTGCACCACCTGCCCCGCAAAGTGGTCGCGGGTCGTGTCGCGCTTGCTGGCGGTGACGACGACATCCTCGCCCTGTACGTCCGCTGGCGGCAGGGGACGCGGTTTCGGCTTCGGCGCGGGCGAGCGAAGGCGCGGGGTCAATCGCCAGCTTCCCGGTCCCAGCGCTTCGACCCGCGCGCCGCTGCCGCGCACGATGGCGGCCAGCGCCTGTTCAACCGACAGAGCCCCGCGCAAGGGGGGCACCGGGCGACGCCACAGCCCGGCATCGGGAACCACGATATTGGCGCGCGCCACGCGACCCAGCGCCATCACCTGGGCCCCCACTGTTCCGGCGGGCAGGTCGAGCGAAACGCGATCGGCGGCGGTCGCGGGCATCGCCGCCACCACCGCCACCAGACATCCGATCCCGCCCCCGATGGATTTCACTCGCGCGGTTCCAGCATCCAGCCGGTCGCGGCCCGCCGCACCCTCACATCCATCAGGGGCCCCAGCACCGCCGGATCGCGCCGGACCGCTTCCAGGTCGATCGTCCCCCGGAAGGGCCGTGCGGCGATGGCGGGCGCGACCGTCACCGGCCGGGCCAGGAAGCGCGACACATCCTCCGCGACCATGCCCAGCGGTGCACCGTCAAAGGCCAGCCTGCCCTCGCGCCAGCCGCCGACCTCTTGGGGCTCCACGGCCGATCGGGTCAGTCGGTCGCCATCGACCGTCACCGCCTGCCCGGCGTCGAGACGGAGCGCCGCCCCCTTCGGGTCGACCATCACCGCCCCCTCGGCCACGGCGACACGGGTTTGCCCGCCCATTCGTACGTCGAACACCGTGCCCAGATCGACCAGGGCCAGTGTCCCGGCCTGAACCGCAAAGGGGTGCTGCGCATCATGCCGCACCTGGAACAGCGCCTCGCCACGAGCCAGCACCGCCCGGCGCGGTTCGGCATGGTCCAGCTCGACCCGGCTCAGCCCCGCCAAGGTGACGCTGCTGCCATCCGACAACGGGATGCGGCGGGTCTCCCCGGCGGCCGTCTCGACCGCATAGGGTTGGGGCCGATCCTGCCAGGCGGTCACGCCGATCGCGCCGATCAGTGCCGCCGCCATGGCCCCACCGATCCAGCGCAGCGAATGCCGCCGCACCGGCTCCGGCGCGATCGCGACGGGCGCCGGGACCTCGGGTTCCACCGACAGCGCCTCCTCGGCATCCATGAGGATCGCGGCCGCCCGGTCGTACCGTTCGGCATGGCCGGGATCGGCCTCCAGCCACTCGGTAAAGGCGTCCCAATCGGCGCTCACCGGATCGGTCATGCGCAGCGCCCAGTCGAGCGCGACCGTATCGACGCCGTGCGCGGGGGAAAGACGGTCCTGGCTCATTCGATCCGTTCCTTCAGCGCGGTCAGCGCGTGGGCCGCCATGCGGAGATCGCTCTCGACGGTGCTGATACTGACGCCCAGCTCGGCCGCGACCTGACGCTGGGGGATACCGTCGACCCGAACGCGGCGAAAGACGGCGGCGGGACGCTCCCCCAGGCCTGCCAGCGTGGCGGCGACCTGTTCGGCGGTCTGGCGCGCCGCCACTGTGCGTTCGGCACCGGGGGGCGGCTCCGGGCCTTCGCCTTCCACCCAATCCTGCTCGCGCAATTCCTCCTGCCGCCGTGCCCGATAACGATCGATCATCAGCATGTCGGCGGCGCGGTAGAGATAGGCCAGCGGATTGGCGATCGGTCCGTCCATCCGGACCGCCACCTTCAGCCACAGGTCCTGCACCAGATCCTCCGCCGCATCGCCCGCCCCGCGCGCCGCCAGGAAACGGACGAGCTTGTCGCGATTGGCAAGGAAAATGGCCTCAAGCCCGGTGGGCGGCATGGTGGAAATCAGCAAAATCCATTGGGAGTGCCGTCGTTTAGACGAAGCGGGCTCCCGTGAAAAGGAGCCCCACCGGGACGCAAGGCGGGGCTCCCGTCGTCCGCGCGCGCTACAGGGGGGATGCACGCGGACGAACCCTGTCAAAAGGCGAATTGCAAGGCGGCGCGGGCCGACAGCGCGACATTGCCCAGCCGCTGTTCGGCATTGACCTCGCCGCTCAGGCGGATTTCGCTGGTGCCGGTGATCGCGCGCACCCGCCCGACCCAGCCGCCGTTGCGGGCCTCGGGATCGAGGATGAAGGGCGTGCCGTCGCCAAAGCTGGCGACCGTACGGCCCAAGGTCCCGGCGATCCGCTCGCGCCGACCGCCCTCGACCTCCAGCCGGCTCCACTGGGAATAACGGTCATTGCCGCCGAAGTTAATGCCCGCCGCAACACTGGCGGTCAGCGCCAGTTCGTCGCTGGTCCGCTTGCGCACCGTCAGGTCATAGCCGGTGCCACCGCCCGTCTCGCGATAAGCATCCTCGTTCAACCGATAATAGTCGACCGCCAGGATGGGACGTACGTTGAACTGGCCGACCCAATATTCCCACGAGACCGAGCCCGAGCCGGAATAGAGCATGCCCTTCCAGTCGCCGGTTGCACGGCGTTGCACGGCCTCGGTGCCGATCACGCCGTTGAACTGGCGTTGCGAGTCGAAGGACAGGAAGGCCGCCGAGCCGCGTGCCTGCGCCGCCAGCGCACCCCAGCGTGCACGCCAGAAACCGGCCAGCTCATATTGGCTGTGGTTGACGCGGTTGACCGCCGTTCCCTCATTGTCGCGACCGCTCATGTAGGAGAGCGAGGCGCCGAAATTGCCCGCATCGGTCTTGTGCTCGATACCGCCGCTAATGCCCCAGCCGCGCACGTCATAGCTGCGGGTCGAGCGGGTGCCCTTGGACGCGTCCCAGCCGAGCGGGGTCAGCCAATAGCCCCATTTGCCTTCCTCGCTGAACTCGCCCGCCGGTTCGCGAAGCTGTGCCGCCGCCGCGCGCGAGGCCAGCGTCACGCTCTCGAACACGCTGCCGGTATAGTTGGGCAGCATCTGTTCGACCGCGCCCCGGAAGGCCGCGCCGTCATAGATGCCCCGGATCGCGTCGGACAGCTTGGCATCGCGGCCGATCGCGGCATCGATCGCGTCGAAGGCGCTGACGCCTGCGTTGCTCAGGCCCAGTTCGGTCTTGGCCTTGCGGCTGACTTCGACCGCAATCTCATTGGGCTGGGCCGCGACGATCGCGCCCTTGTAGAGGAAGGGCATGGCCGAGGGGGCGAGCGTCAGATTGTTCGCGCCGGCCAGCGTGCCGGAGCGCAACACGACATAGCGGCCGGTCACGTCCGTCCCGCCCGACACGCGCAAGGCAAGCTGGCTGTTCGCCCCGATCGTCGTCGCGCCGCCGACCTGGATCAGGTTGGCGGTTGGGTTCGCCTTGTCGAGCGCGACACTGAGGATCGACTGGTCGCCCAGGCTGAGCGAGGCGATGTTGGTCACGCCGTTCGCCGCAAAGGTCCCGCCGCCATTCGCGACCGTCACCGCGACGTGCGACGCGTTGGCAAGCCGTCCGGCAAAGACGCCCTTGCCGGTGATCGCCAGCAGGTCCTGCCCCTGCCCCGTAAAATCCGCCACACCGTTGAAGCGCGCGGTGTCGCCGATGGTCAGCGTGTCCGCCCCGGTGCCGAAGGTCGCGGTGCCCGCATAGGTGCCGGTGCCGCTCATCTCCAGCCGGTTGGTGCCGGTGCCGAAGCTGGCATCCCCGCTGACCGATCCCGCGCCGATCTGAAGCCGGTCATCACCGCTGCCGAAGCGGATCGCGCCGGTGATGCTGGGCGCGGCGGCTCCGGTGGCGGGCGCGATCTGGCGGACCACTGCACCGCTGGAGTTCGCCGACAGATCGATCGCCACGCTGCGCGAACTGTCCGCGCCTGCGCCCGCGATGGTGCCCGCATTCTCGACCAGGGTCAGGCCGCCGGTACGGTCGAGGATCGCGGTCGCATTGGCCGATGTGGACGCCGCCCGGATCGACCCGGTGTTGCGGATCGTCGGCAGCGAAGCCCCCGCCTCGATCAGGACGGCGGTGGTCAGCACACCCGGCGCACCGCCACCGGTTGCCGAGATGGTACCGCCATTGCGCAACTCTGGCGTCGAGGCTCCCGCGCCGAAGCGGATCGCGGTCGCTTCCGCGCCATTGGCGGTCGCCTGCACCGTGCCGCCGATAGCGACGCCTTGCGCGATCTGGACGTTGCCGCCCAGCCCGCCGATCGCCAGTGCCGTCGACCGCACGCCGCTATAGACCCCGGCCGAGGTGATGCGGCCGTTGACGACCAACCCTGGCGCGGGCGTCGCGCCGCCGGTCGCGCCGATCACGACCGCGCGGGTCGCCGATCCGATCTGCATCGTCGGCGCGGCGCCGTTGGTGACGAGGTCCGCCGCCTTGCCTGTCGCATTGCCCAGCGTGATGCCGCCCGCGACATTGCCGCCCACGACCAGCGCCGACCCGCCCTGGAGCAGATCGTCGGGATCGAGCTTCGACACATCGGCCGGCGGCGTGGTGTAGCGATAGCCGGTCGAGCCGATCCCGCCCTCGATATTCAACGCGCCGCCGATATCGCCGTCGATCCGCGCACCGACCGCACCTTCGCCGATCGCGACGATCGTGCCGCCGATCGTGACATTGCCCGACACGGCCCCCGTGCGGACGCCGACCGAGCGATCGCCCAGCACATTGACCTTGCCCGACTGGACCAGATTGCCGGTGAGCGGCCCGTTCAGGTAAATCCCCGCCGAGTCGTTGCCCTCCACGGTGATCTCACCACCATTGGTGATATTGCCGGTGAAGGCTCCCGCCGTACGGATGCCGGTCCGCCGCGCTCCTTGCGCAAAGGGGCCATCCAGGTCGCCGTCCTTATCGATATCGACCGGCGTATAGGTCTCGTCGATGACGATCTTGCCGGTGTTCGTGATATCGCCCTTCACACCCGCCGCCGCGCCGATGCCGACCGCGTCATTGGCGTCGGTCGTCTGGATCGTCCCCGCGTTGCTCAGCTTGTTGTTGCTGTCGAGCGTGACGGCGGTGCCGCTGCCGGTCGTCACCACACTGCCCGCCGCGACGATGCTGATATCAGCGGCGGCCCCGTTATTGACGGTGGCGGTGCGGACCGGTGTCGTCCGCTTGGTGTCGATCACGGTCTGGGCCGAGGCGGCCGTCCCCGCCGCCAGCGCAAGCGTGGCGGTCGAGGCGAAGAGCAGGCGATGCACGAATAAGGTCCCCTTTATGTGCCTTTGCCCCTCCAGACGGAGCCGCCCGGCCGATCCCTTGGTGCCCGGATTAAAATTTCGTCACGCAGCCCGCAGGTGTTGACGATTGCAGCCTTGAGGATCAGAGGGCGGCTCAGGCGCGGGAGCCCCCGCGTCGTTCCAGAAAGCGAGAACATGTCCAGCGACAGTTCCAGTAGCGCCGCACGCCTCGGGGTCGTCCGCTAGTTTCGCAACTGGCTTTCGTCCGCCCCGGGTCGTGCGGACGAAAGGTTTGAAATGGTCAACGATCTGATTGCCGGTGTCGCCGCCGGTTTCCGTTCCTCCCGGCGCGGCCTGTCCATCGCCGATCTCGTCGATACGCTGCAATCGCTCTCCGTCGAGGAAGCGGCCGACGCCCTGACGCAAATGCCCGACGCGCGCGCCGTCGCCGTGCTCGACAGCCCCGAGCTGCGTTCGGCCGCCGATATCCTCGCGCACCTGACCCCGGCACGCGCCGCCGCCCTGCTGTCGCAAATGGCCGAGGACCGCGCCGCCGACGTGCTGACCGACATGGACGAGGGCGACGCCCTCGCAATCCGTGCCGAGCTGCCCGCCCCCGTCGTCGCGTCGATCGACACGCTGCTCCGCTGGCCGCCCGACAGCGCTGGTGGGATGATGACGACCGAATATGTCGCCTCTTCCGCCGACGCGACCGTTGCCGAGGTGCTGGCGCATATCCGCACCGTCGAGCGGAGCCGCGAAACCGTTTATTCCGTCTTCCTGTTGGAGCCGCAGGGGCGCCTCGTCGCCACCGTCTCGCTGCGCCAGTTGATCGCTGCCGAGCCGACATCGCGCGCGATCGACCTGGCGCGCGGGCATGACCCGATCACCGTCGCGCCACGCACCGACCGCGAGGAGGTCGCGCATCTGATCCGCCGCCACGACCTGCTGGCACTGCCCGTGGTCGACGAACAGGGCCGCCCGATGGGGATCGTCACGGTCGACGACGTGCTCGACGCGCTGGTCGCCGCGCATACCGAGGACACGCAGAAGTTCGGCGGCGTCGAGGCGCTGGACGGCCCCTATCTGGAAACCGGCTTCCTCGCGATGATCCGCAAGCGCGCCGGGTGGCTGAGCATCCTGTTCTTCTCGGAAATGCTGACCGCCAGCGCGATGCAGCATTTCGAGTCCGAGCTGGAGCGTGCGGTCGTGCTGACGCTGTTCATCCCGCTGATCATGAGCTCGGGCGGCAATAGCGGCAGCCAGGCGACCTCGCTGATCATCCGGGCGCTGGCGCTGGGCCAGGTCCGCCTGCGCGACTGGTGGCGGGTGGCGCTGCGCGAGCTTCCGGCGGGCATGACGCTGGGGGCGATCCTGGGGCTGCTGGGCATGGCGCGGATCGCGCTTTGGCAGACGCTCGGCTTCTATGATTATGGCCCGCACTGGGTACTGGTGGCGACCACGGTCGGCACCGGGCTGGTCGGCATCGTGACCTTCGGCTCGCTGGCGGGGTCGATGCTGCCCTTCCTGCTGCAACGCCTCGGCTTCGACCCGGCCAGCGCCTCTGCGCCGTTCGTCGCGACTTTGGTCGATGTCACCGGGCTGGTGATCTATTTCAGCATCGCGCTCGCCATCCTGTCGGGAACGCTGCTCTGATTCCTCCCCTTGTAGGAGAGGTGGCAGGCCGTCAGGCCTGACGGAGGGGTGTCCCGCTCTCGATAGGTCGACACCCCTCCACCAGCTTCGCCGGTCCCCCTCCCCTTACAGAGAAGAAATGGGCTTACCGCTTCCAGTACCGCACATAATCCACCTTCATCGCCTGGGGCAGCGCGGCGGCGTCCACGCCCTTCTGCCCGCCCCAGTCACCCCCGACCGCCAGGTTCAGGATCAGCGAATAGGGCCGCGTAAACGGCCAGGCCGCCGCGCCGCCCGGCCGGTCGTTCCTCACGCGCATATAGGCCCGCCCGTCGACGCCGATCGTGATCGTCTCGGGCGTCCATTCCAGCTGATAGCGGTGATAGTCCGTGCACGCCCCCGCCACGCGCACCTCGGCACCGCGCTGAGTCTTCAGGCGGTGATTGAAGGCGGCGGAATGGACGGTCGCGTGGATCACGTCGGGGTCGAAGCCGACCATCTCCATGATGTCGATCTCGCCGCCGTCGGGCCAGCGCGATCCGTCCATCGGCAACAGCCAGATGGCGGGCCACATGCCCCGCCCGCAGGGTAGCTGTGCGCGCACTTCGTAGAAGCCGTAGCCCAGCGTCTGCTTCGCCACCAGCTTCGCCGAGCTATAGCGCTGGCCGCCCCAATCCGGCTCGTTGCGCAGCGCCTCAGCCCGCGCCTCGATGACCAAAGCGCCCTTCTCGATGCGGGCGTTGGTCCGGTCGGGACCGGCATAATATTGCAGTTCGTGATTGGGCCAGCCGGTCTTGTTCTGGCCCGTGTCCCAGCGCCAGCGCCGCTGGTCGATCGCCCCGTTGAACTCGTCGCCGAAAGTCGGCCGCGTGGCCGGTGCAGCCATCGCGCCGTCATAGGCATAGTTGGTCGCACCGAGCGACGGAGACTCGACCTGCTGGGCGGACGCCCCGGTGGCCAGCAACATGACGCCTGCCAGCCACCAAGTCATTCTTTTCATTGCCATCCCCTCTCAGCTTTTGAGAGGGTATAAGCCGATCGGCGAGCCGACGCCAAGTCGCGCCGGATCAGCCCGCGATGGTGAAGACGGAACCGGAGTCGACGCGGATGCCAGCCCCGTTGATGAAGCTCGCCCGTTCCGACACCAGGAAGGCGACGGCGGCGGCGACCTCTTCGGGGCGACCACGCCGCTTTAGCGCCATGCCGGGGCGTTCCTCGTCCAGGAACGTCTCGATCGCCTCGTCGAAGCTGACACCCTTTTCCTCGGCGCGCTTCTCCATCATCTTGTCGGTCATCGGCGTCGCGATGAAGGCGGGCGAGACGGTGTTCACCAGCACATTGTCGGGGCCGTAAGCCTTGGACAGCCCCTTGGCCAGGCTAAGGATACCCGCCTTCGCTGCGCAATAGGGCAGTTCGTCGATATAGGGCTGCACCGCATCTTCGGAGGCAAACAACACGATCCGGCCCCAGCCTTTGCTACGCATCGCGGGGATCGCCTCTCGACACATGCGCACCGCGCCCATCAGGTCGATATCGATCGTCTCCTGCCAGCCCTTGTCGTCGATCTCCAGGAAATCGCCCGTCGCGCCGGTCACGCCCGCAGCGTTTACATAGATATCGGGATCGCCCAGCCGCTCGCGGACCTCGGCCCAGATGGCCCGCACCGCCTCGACCTGGGTGACGTCGCCCGTGACCGCGATCACCTCGCCCAGCGGCGACAATTCTGCGACCGCTTCGTCCAGCGTCCCGTCCGGCTTGTCGGTCAGCGCAACGCGCACGCCCGCCTCCAGCAACAGGCGCGCGGTTTCCTTGCCCATGCCGGAGTCCGCGCCGCTGATGAGCGCGATGCGTCCCTTGATACCCAGATCCATCGTCATTCTCCTTGGACAGTGCGGCCGGCGGCGCGTGCTGATGTCGATCATCGATATGGATCAACCGTCTCGGCCATGAAGTGCCGAGGCCCGATAGGGTTCCGCCAATTGGCGGCGATAAGTCTTTGAACTCCAGCGGAACGCCCAACGTCGCCGCCCGTTCGAAAAGCCCCGCCATCTTTGCTGGAGTGCCGGTCGTTGCGCATGTTGTCTAAAGCCGAGATCGCCACCATGCCTCCCACCGGGGACGGCCCCGTACCGCTGCCCGGCATCGCCGAACTGGCGGCGGGTGCGGCGGAAATTCTCGAGCGATCCGACATCATCCTGGCCGTCACCGACGAAACGCGCGCGCTGGGCGTGACACGGATGCTGGAGGCGATGGCCCCCGACGCGACCACCCTGTTCTGCCCCGGTTCCGACGCCCTGCCAGGCGACGACGCCCCCGCCTCACCCGCCAATGTGGGGCAGCGCGTGTCGGCGCTGCATCGTGCGCAGATGGCGCTGGCGATCAAGGACCGGGGCCGCATCGCCCTGATCACTTCCGGCGAGGCGCTGGCCCGCGCCCTGCCGCCGCCCGAAACCTTCGCCGCCGAGCCGCCCTGTGTCGCGATCGACGACGCATGCGATCTGGCGGACCTCCACGCGATGCTGCTCGACCTGGGCTATATCGCCGACGAGCGAGTGGACGAGCCCGGCGAAGTCGCGCTGCGCGGCCATGTGCTGGACGTGTTTCCCGCCGACGCCGAACAGCCCTTGCGCATCGAGGTCGCGGACGGCCGGATCATCGCGATCCGATCCTACGACCCCGCCGATCAGCGGAGCACGGGCGAGATCGAACGCCGCGAACTGGGCCGTGTGGCCGAACCACCGCTTGGGCAGACGCAGACCAGCCTGCTCGATCACCTCCCCGGCGCCTGTGTCATTATCGAGCCCGCCGCCGATGAGCGTCGCCGCCGCCTGTTGCTGCTGAGCGCCGATGTCGCCAAGCGCGGATCGAAGCGCGCCGCCCGCGACATGATCGATGAGCGTCACTGGAAGAAGGCGCTTGATCAACGCCAAAACGCCGAGATCGCCCGCATCGCCGAGCCCCCGCCGCGCTTCGTCGAGAGCCGTTCGCCTCTGCGCGATTTCGCCGTCACCGCGCGCGCCGCGATGAAGGAAGGCACGCGCGTCGTCCTGATCGGCAGCGAACGCGACCTGCGCTTCCTGGGCAAGCGGGTCGACAATGTCCTGCGCAAGACCGCGAAGCGGGCGGAAAGCTGGCAGGCCATATCGAAGGCCAAGGCCGGATCGCTCCTGACGCTTGTGGCACCCGCCGAACGCGGCTTCGCGCGCGACGCTATCCTCGCGGTCAGCGCCGCCGATCTACTGGGCAGCCGTGCCGAGCGGGAGGACGGGGCCACCCCGCATGTCGACCTGTCGCTGATGCAGACCGCCGAAATCCGGGTCGGCGACACCGTCATCCATGAGGATCACGGCATCGCCACGGTCGTGGGGCTGGAGACGATCGACGGGCAGGACGGGGTGTCGGGCGACGCGATCAAGCTGGAATATGCACGCGATGCAACCCGACTGGTCCCCGTCGCCGAAGCCGACCGGCTGTGGCGCTATGGTGGCGAGGACGACGCGGTTCGCCTGGACACGCTGGACGGCAAGAGCTGGCACGAACGGCGGCGCGGCATCGGCGAGGCGATCGCGACGACCGCGCGTCAGCTGACCGATATGGCCGCGGAGCGCACCGAGCGTCATGCGCCCGTGCTCGATCCTCCCGTCGCGGATTACGAGCGGTTCGCGGCGGGATTTCCGTATAGCGAGACCCCGGATCAGTTGACCGCCATCGAGGCGGTGCGCGCCGATCTCGCCTCGGGTCGCCCGATGGACCGGCTGGTCGTCGGCGATGTCGGCTTCGGCAAGACCGAGGTCGCCCTGCGCGCCGCCGCCATCGCCGCACTCGCCGGGCGGCAGGTGGTGGTGGCTGCGCCGACCACCATGCTGGCCCGGCAGCATCTCGACAGCTTCGCGACGCGGTTCGAGGAAGCGGGCATCGCGGTCGCCGGCCTATCACGCCTGTCCACCGCCGCCGAAAAGCGCAAGGTCAAGGCGGGGCTGGCCGATGGCAGCATTCGCATCGTCATCGGCACCGGCGCGGTGGCGGCCAAGGGCGTGACCTATACGGACCTGGCACTGGTCATCGTCGACGAGGAACAGCGTTTCGGTGCCGCCGATAAGGCCCGGCTCCAGGCGCTGTCTTCGGGTCATGTACTGACCCTGTCCGCCACGCCGATCCCGCGCACGCTTCAGGCCGCGTTGGTCGGCCTGCGCCAACTGTCGATGATAGCCACCCCGCCCGCCCGGCGGCAACCTATCCGCACCGCCGTCTCGACCTTCTCGCCCGAAACGCTGCGGGCGGCGCTGCTGCGCGAGCGGTCGCGCGGCGGGCAGAGCTTTGTCGTGGTGCCGCGTATCGCCGACATGGCGCCGCTCGCCGAAAAGCTCGCCCGGATCGTACCCGAGCTGGAGGTCATGCAGGCGCATGGGAAGCTGCCCGCTGCTGAGATCGACGACGTCATGGTCCGCTTCGGCCGGGGTGAGGGCGATGTCCTGCTGGCGACCAACATCATCGAGGCGGGGCTGGACGTGCCGCGCGCCAACACCATGGCGATCGTCCATGCCGACCGTTTCGGCCTGGCGCAGCTCCATCAGCTGCGCGGACGCGTTGGGCGCGGGCATCGCCGCGGGCAGGTCCTGCTGTTCGCCAAGGGCGAGGACGCCATCGCGCCGCGCACCCTGAAACGGCTGCGCACGCTGGAGGCATTCGACAGGCTGGGCGCGGGGTTCGCGATTAGCGCGCGCGACCTCGATATGCGCGGCGCGGGCGATCTGCTGGGCGATACCCAGGCCGGTCACATGCGGCTGATCGGGGTCGAACTGTACCAGCAACTGCTGGAGGATGCGCTGCGCACCGCGCGCGGCGAGACGGTCGAACGCTGGACGCCGGAGCTTCGCATCGGGGTGGAGGGTCGCCTGCCCGAGGCCTGGATCCCCGATGAGGATCTGCGCATCTCGCTCTATGCCCGGTTGGGGCGGCTGCGCGACGATGCCGCGCTCGATGCGTTCGAGGCAGAGCTGGAAGATCGGTTCGGCGAACTGCCGGAGGATGCCGCCACGCTGTTGTCGCTGGCCCGGTTGCGCGAGCGGATGCGGGCGCGGTCGATCGCGCGGATCGATGCGGGACCCGCCGCCATCGCACTGACTCCCCATGGCCAGCAACCCGACCTGGACGGTATCGAGGGGCTGGAGGAGAAGGACGGTCGCCATCTCCTGAAGGAACGGCACGACAGTCCCTCCGATCGGCTGGCGCGGCTGGGCGAGTTGCTGGCTTGACCCATGCCATTGGCGGCGACGCCCGCGCGGCGTAGAGCCGCCGCCGAACAGAGAGGATTTTCGCCATGGCTTTTCCCGAACCCTATATGGCCGACCCCGCGCGCTATGACGGCCGGATGCCCTATCGCCGGACCGGACGCAGCGGGCTGAAGCTTCCCGCGATCAGCCTGGGGCTGTGGCAGAATTTCGGCGGGACCGATGTCTTCGAGACGGGCCGTGCGATCCTGCGCAGGGCCTTCGACCGGGGCGTCACCCATTTCGACCTCGCGAACAATTACGGGCCGCCCTACGGCTCGGCCGAGGAGAATTTCGGGCGGGTGATGGCGACCGACTTTGCCAGCCACCGCGACGAACTGATCCTGTCGACCAAGGCGGGCTGGGACATGTGGCCGGGGCCCTATGGCGATATCGGTTCGTCGAAGAAATACCTGATCGCCAGTTGCGACCAGAGCCTGAAGCGGATGGGCGTCGATTATGTCGACATATTCTATTCGCACCGTGTCGACCCCACGACGCCGCTGGAAGAGACGATGGGCGCGCTGGTCCAGCTTCATCGCCAAGGTAAGGCGCTCTATGTCGGGATTTCTTCCTATGATCCGGGGCTGACCCGGCGCGCGGCGGCGATCCTGGCGGAAGAGAAGGTGCCGCTGTTCATCCACCAGCCGAGCTATTCAATCCTGAACCGCTGGGTCGAGCCCGAGCTGCTGGCCACGCTGGAGGAGCTGGGCACGGGCTGCATCGCCTTTTCGCCACTGGCGCAGGGCATGTTGACGGGCAAGTATCTGGACGGCGTGCCGCAGGATGCGCGTGCCAGCCGGGGCGGCTCTCTGTCGCAGTCGCTGCTGACCGAGCAAAATCTGGCCGCGATCCGGCGATTGAACGACATCGCCGGGGCACGCGGGCAGACGCTGGCGCAGATGGCGGTCGCCTGGGTGCTACGTGATCCGCGTGTCACCTCCGCACTGATCGGCGCGCGGACGGTGGAGCAGCTGGACGACTCGCTCGATGCGGTGGCGCGGCTCGATTTCACCACCGACGAACTGGCCATGATCGACCAGGCCGCACAGGATGGGGGAATCAACCTCTGGGCCGAATCCTCCGACATTGCTAAGCTGCCCGCAGCGCAGGGAATTCCAGCCTGACGACGCCTTGAGAACGGGCGATGGCCTCTTCATCGCCCGTTCCGACATGTTTTATCATAGGCGAATGCTGGCATTTGTCGGACAGTTGGATTAATCTCCCTTAAAAAGGGGAGACGTTCATGAAGACATTGATCCGTAGTTGCGCCGCCATCGGCGCTCTTTTCGCGACCACGGCGATCCATGCCGGTGGACAGGCACCGGCCACCGCCCCCCGCCGACTGGAGATCGTGGCGAAGGACAGTCTGCCCAAGCCGCCCGCCCCGCGCGACGCGCGGACCGCCTATCTGATGACCTACTTCACCGACGAGGATCACTCGCTCCACTTCGCGACCTCGCGCGACGGATACAGCTTCACCGACGTCAATGGTGGCAAGCCGGTGATGGACGGACGCGAAGCGGCCGAGCAGAAGGGCATTCGCGATCCGCACATCATGCGCGGCCCCGATGGCGGTTTCTATATGTCGATGACCGACCTTCACATCTTCGCCAAGCGCGAAGGGTTGCGCGACACGCAGTGGGAGCGGCCCGAGGAGCAGTATAGCTGGGGCAACAACCGCAACATGATCTTCATGAAGTCCTACGACCTCATCCACTGGTCACGGTCGCGGGTCACGCCGTCGGTCCTGTTCCCGCGATATCGGGACGCGGGCAATATGTGGGCGCCGGAGACGATCTATGATCCGCAGCGCAAACGCCTGATGGTCTATTTCACCACCCGTGACGGCAACGGACCGAATTATCTGGTCTATTCCTATGCCGACAAGGACTTCAGCACCCTGACCGAAGAGCCCAAAAAGCTGTTCGACTATCCCGATCCCAAGGTGAACGTGATCGACGCCGACATCACCAAGGTCGGCGGCAAATATCACATGTTCTATGTCGCGCATCAGGCGCCCGGGAATATCCGCCATTCGGAGTCGTCGCGGATCAACAGCGGCTGGACGAAGGACCTGCGCAAGGTCGATCCCGAGACCGTCGGGACGGAGGCGCCGACATTGTGGCGGCGCAACGGCACGAACACCTATGTGCTGATGTATGATGTGTTCGGTATCAAGCCGAACAATATGGGCTTTTCCGAAACCACGGACTTCGTGACCTATCGGAATATCGGTCGTTTCAACGAGCCTGGATCGCCGATGAAGGCCACCAACTTCACCCGACCCAAGCATGGCGCGGTCGTCGCGATCAGTCCGGCCGAGGCTACCCGCCTGGAGCGGTATTTCGCCGCGCGTTGAACGTGAAGATGCGCCCGACCATGTCAGGCCGGGCGCATCCCTCAGTCCGGTTACTTCGCGGCGCTGCTTACATCGCCCTGGCCCATGGCCGAGACCAGGACATTGCCCGAGCCGGAGAAGTTGGCGGCGGGCAGGTTGGCGACCTTGTCACCCACCTTCACCAGCACCCGCTCCACCGCGCCGCGTGCGTTGGTACGGACCGACTGGACCGCGCCGATCGCCCGACCCTGCGCATCGTTGACGACCATGCCGGTATTGACCGGAAAGGCCCCGCCTTGCGCCGCACCGCTACCGGCCAGCGCCAGATTGCCAGCCAGCGAACCGTTGCCGCCCGTCGCCGATGCGGCGCCCGAAGCCGAGCCTGCCACGCTGCCACCCGCATTGGCGGCACGATTGGTCAGGTTGGAGACGGTGACCCGCGCCCGGTTGCCGACCGCCCCGGCGGTGTCGCGCACCCGTCCGGCGACATTGCCGACCGTGTTCACGCCGCGCCCTGCGACATCGCGCACCGCGTCGGTGCCGACCAGCTGCGCATCCACGCCGCCGCCGACCGTGCCCGAGGCCGAGCCGTTCGCTCCGCCCGACTGGTTGCCGACCCGCGTCGCGCTGTCCAGCGTCGAGCCGCCGCCGGCTTCACCCGAAGCCGTCACCCGGCCACGGCGCAGATCGACATTGCGATCGCCACGCACCGAGCCACGCGTCCGGGTCGCCGTGTCGGTTGCGTCGCGACCGGTCTGGCCGACCCCGCTCAGCGTACCGTTCGCCCCGCCGGTCAGGCCGCCGGTGACACCGCCCAGCTGACCGCCCAGGCCACCACCACCGACCAGGCCACCGCCGCCACCAAGCAACTGCGCCGAAGCGGGCATTGCGACAAGCGCCGCAGCAAGGATCGCGGTGCCGGAAAGAAGGGTCTTCATCATCGTTCTCCTTAACTTCTGGAGAGACAACGAAAGAGCCTTCCGATTTAATCCCGAAAAAATTCGTCTTTTACTGTGCGGGCGTCCGGCAATCGGCGCAAACCATTCCACGGCCGAGAAATTTTTCTTCTCCCCTACGGCCATATTTTTTGGCCTCGGCATCGACATCGGCCAGCGCGACGCGGACCCGCCCGGGGTCGAGCGACGGATAGGCGGCGGCCACGCGACCCGCGACCAGCGGCGCGGCAAAGGACGTGCCCCGCACCTTGAAGCGACGACCACCGACACCGGCGGCCAGCATGTCCGCGCCCGGTGCGGCGTAATCGAGATGGCTCGCCCGCCCCGCCTCGATCAGCGGACGTCCCCGCCCGTCGACACCGGTCACGGCAATGACGCCGGGATAGGAGGCTGGATAGGCGGGTGGCGCGGCCGGGCCGTTATTGCCGACCGCCGCCACGATGATGAGGCCCCGCTTCTGTGCCGCCGCGACGACACGCGCGAGCAGCGGGTTGGCGGGGCCGACCAGGCTGATCGTCGCCACCGACACGCGCTGTTCGACCAGCCAGCCCAGCGCCTTGGCGATGGCGGTGGCATTGCCGCCCGCCGGATCGCTGCCATAAACATCGGCCGAGGCGATCCGCGCACCGGGCAGCGCCCCCCGGATACCGTTGGCCCCCGCAATCAGCGAGGCGACCGCCGTGCCATGGTCATTGACGCGCGGGGCGCCCGTGGCGAAACCCCTGGCCATCGCCGCGCCCTCGGCACCGCCATCGATCACGCCGACCATGAAGCCGCGTGCCGCACTGCCTTGCGCCGCCATCGGGACGGCCGGTGTCCCCTCGCCGCTAGGCAGGTGAAGCTGATCGGCGCTCACCTCGCCGCCCAGCTTCTGAAGAACACCCAGTGCTGCTTTTAGAGACTGGCCCGGCGGCACACGCAGCCGGACGAAGCCGACGCCCAGCACATCGTCGCGCTCGATCACCGTAAAGCCCAGTCGCCCGACCGTCGCCAACAACGCATCGCTGGGGGCATCGACCACCACCTCGCCCGCGCGCGCCGGAAATCCCATCGGGTCCAGCGCGATGGCGTCCGGGTGATCGCGGACCAGTTGCGCGAAGGTCGCCCGGCGGACCTGCTCCAGCTGCCGCACGGTCGCGCGCGACGCGGCGTCCACCCGGTCGATGACAGGGTCGGCGAGCGACGCAATCCCTCGCCCTACTGAGGGCAAACCGCCGGGAAGCGACGGCATTCCGGGCAGCGAGGGCACCAGTTGCGCCCGCCCCGCCGTCACGCCCAGCGCCAGACCCGCCGCCGCCATCGATAATGCCAGATAGCGGGTCGTCCGCTTCATCGCCGTTCATCCATTGTCAAAATTCATGCTGACATGAATTAAACGATGAACCTCATCCGTTTCATCCCTGCAACAAGGAAATAGGTTTGGCCGCTTTCGAAACCGAGTTGTTGGCGCTGCTCCCGCGACTGCGGCGGTTCGCGCGATCGCTCACCCATGACGGGGCGGATGCGGACGATCTGTGCCAGGTCACGATCGAAAAGGCGCTGATGGCGCGGAACGCGTGGCAGGCGGGGACACGATTGGATAGTTGGATGTACCGGATCATGCGTAATGCCTGGATCGACACCGCCCGCGCCCGGTCGCGCGCGGCGGAGACCTTCGTCGCCGAGGAGGCCGGACTGGGCGTCGGTGGTGCAGGCAATGCCGAGGCGCGGGTCGCGCTGAACGAGGTGGACGCGGCCATGCGCACCCTGCCCGACGAACAGCGCGAGGCGGTGGCGCTCGTCCTGGTCGAGGGGCTCGCCTATAAGGAAGCCGCCGAGATATTGGACATTCCCATGGGCACCCTGACCTCGCGCCTGGTGCGTGGACGACAGGCGCTGATGGCGCGGCTGGGAGAAGCGGCATGACGATCGAACCCGAATTGCTGATGGCCTATGCCGACGACGCGCTCGATCCGCTGACCGCCAAGCGCGTGGAGCGCGCCATCGCCGCCGATCCCGCTTTGGCCGAGGACGTCGCACGCCATCGCCGCCTGAAGGCGAAACTGGGCGCGGCCTATGCCCCGGTCGCCGACGAGCCCGTGCCCGACCGGCTGGCAGCGATGCTGACCAGCAACGTCGTGCAGATGCCCCGGCACCAACCCCGCCCCTCACGCGTCTCGGCCGCCTGGCGTTCGGCGGCGGCGATGGCCGCGTGCCTCGTGGTCGGGGTGCTGGTGGGACGTGGCGTACAACAGGAAGGGCCAGTCACGGCGACCGACCATGGCCTCTACGCCGCCGGTTCGCTCGCCAGGGCGCTCGACGATCAGGCGAGCGGCGCGAAGGGCCCGGTGCGCATCGCGGTCAGTTTCCGCGCCGAGGACAACGGCTTTTGCCGCGTCTTCCAGTCGACCGAGGCGGACGGAATTGCCTGTCGCGATCCGAAGGGCTGGTCGTTGCGCCGGACCATGCCGGGCAGCACGCCCGGTACAGGCAGCGGCTATGTCCAGGCGGGATCGTCGGATGCCGAACTGATGGCGGCGGCACAGGACATGATGGCCGACATGCCGCTGGACGCGGCGGGCGAGAAAAAGGCGATTGCGGGTCACTGGCGCACGCGCTGACCGGTGATTTCGGAAAGCGATCGTTTCCACCACGTCGGTGGACCGATCGCGCATTCGTCCTATCTTGAGTGCATGAAAAAGATCGGTTTCCTCTCGTTCGGCCATTGGTCGCCCTCGCCCCAGTCCGCCACGCGCTCGGCGCAGGACGTGCTGCTCCAGTCGATCGAC
>Ga0308159_1001916_pt1 | contig 26340 bp, 22 predicted proteins | sample PhyCR1_FD_201040 | JGI IMG/M metagenome (GOLD analysis project Ga0308159, IMG submission 201040) | Phyllosphere microbial communities from UC Gill Tract Community Farm, Albany, California, United States - DLSLC.R1 | ecosystem: Host-associated > Plants > Phyllosphere > Unclassified | place: USA...
AATATCCACGATTACTGTAGTTAAATGATAAACCAGGTTCAGAACCGGGTGCAGTCCCATTGAGTTCAGCTAATAATATTTGTTCCCTGCTCAATACTTTTTTATCATACTTCTCTTGCTTCTCCTCAATTTTTCTGTCATCAATACCAGAAGTATGGTTCAACAGATTTGCAATCGAAATATGGGTGCCATTTTTATATTCCGGATAAAACTTAGTGATTCTATCATCCAGAGAAAGTTTACGTTCTTCAACGAGTTTAAGGATCATAGCTGATGTGAAAGTTTTGGTTACAGATGCGATGCTGAATATTGTACTATCTGTATTTAAGCTTTTTAAGCCCCGGTCAGAATATCCATAACCCTTGGCTAAAAGAATTTTGCCCTTGTTAGCGACCAGTACGCAACCATTGAATTCTTGAATAGCAGCGTAAGCGCTAACAAGCGAATCTACTTTTGAAGCAAATTTATTTTGAGCGAAAACAGGCAAAGCGAAGCCAGTTGACAATAGTATTGCCATTAATTTTTTATAGTTCATATGCGTTTTATTTTGTTTTGATACGCTAATTAAGAAGGTGATTTCAACAGGTTTTCAATTTCCTTTGTATAGGATGGGCCAATCGGAATCTCTCTTTCATTCAGCCATACACTCTTTTTATCCACCTTAGTTATTTTATCTCTGGCAACAATAAACGAACGGTGCACCCGGATGAACGCATTTACGGGAAGCAAGGCTTCAGCCTGAGAGATGGTGAGTCGAGGGGTTATTGATGGTTGACCATCTATATGCAGCTTCATATAATTCCCAATACTTTCCGCATAGCACAGCTCAGCTAAATCTACTTTAATCTGTTCGAATCCACTTTTTATGAATATAACAGGTAGGGATTTTGAACTTTTCTTTCTGCTGTTACCTTTCAGTTGGTGCAACTCAAAGGCTTTATTACATGCCTTTAGCAGGCGAGAAAATGAAAACGGTTTTAAAAGGTAATCAATAGCATCCAGTTCAAAGCTCTGCACTGCATGTTCGCTGTAGGCGGTAGTAAAGATTACCATCGGCGGTTTTGACAAAGATTTTATAAAATCTATACCATTAAGACCAGGCATCTTAATGTCTAAAAAAATTAATTGAATATCATTTTCGCTTAGGTAATTTATAGCCTCTATTGCCTTCGTGAAGCAGGCTTGAAGTTTTATAAATGGCATTTCTTCCAATAAGCTTTTTACAACCTCTAACGCAAAAGGTTCATCATCGATAGCTATGGCTCGAAGTATTTTCATGACTTTATGGTTTTCGGTTTGATAACTAGTTGGACGATAAATTCTTTTTCAGTTGTTGAATAATTTAATTGATGCCGGCCTTCATAGAAAATCTTAAGTCTTTCTTTAACATTTTGAAGACCGATTCCAGAATACTTTCTTTCAGGGTCGTTTTCATCACCTACATGCAAGCTGTTATTAACGCTAAACATAATTTGGTTTGCATCACATGACATAGCTATATTTATCCAAGACTTCTTATTAATATCTATTCCATGTTTAAAAGCATTTTCTACAAACGGGATTAGCAGCATTGGAATTATTTCATGATGACAATCATCAACCTTAAAATTTTCGCTGATGTAGGTTTCATCTGAATGCTGAATGCGCAATTTTTGAAGGGATATATAATTCTTAAGATAATTGATCTCGTTGCTCAAAGGAATAAAGTCAAGATGATTGTCGGCTAACATAAAGCGCATCATATCACCCAACATTTGTATGCCTTCAGCAGTTCTTTTCGAACCGTCTATCAAGGCTGTGCCATACAGCGTATTTAACACGTTAAAAAGAAAATGTGGATTGATTTGCGAACGCAAAAATTGCAGATCAGCCGTTGTTTTGGTTAATGCAATTTTGGCACCTCGCAATTCTAGTATCTTATCCTTTCTCTGTTGGTATAGCAACCACGTGATCGGTGTAACTAGCAAAAGTTGTATCGACCAGTTTGCTGGCCAAACACTTACATTTATTCCAAGATGAAAAAGAAATCCCATGAATGGAAATGAGCTTAAAAACGTAAAAATAAATAGCGTCAGAATCAAACGAAGCTTATTTTCGGGCGTGTTCAAAAAGCGGGGGAAAAGCCAGTAGATGTTAGCTATGTATATGCTAATAGCAGAAGGTATAACGACAAAGTATGCGCCATAATTTGAATTGCCTTTAATAAGATCAAAAGATAATAACAAAGCAGGCAGAAGGAGGAATATACATAAGGAAGCGAATATTTGATTGGCGATGAGTATTCGATATTTACTTTTTGGCCCGGAATTTTCTATACGGTAGATGATTGATTCACGAAGGGTGGCGAAAGCTCCATATCCCATTAAGGAGATGATTGCCCTGTCAAAACCAGCCCACAAATTGGTTAATGGATACTCATTATAACCCAACAAGGCAAATATTCTGAAACCGGCATAGTTGTTCCAGGCCGGCCGTGCATAATAACTTGCAAAATTAATCCCAATAGCCAGCAAATACCCAAGCAATAATATTTGCAATAACACCCAAACATAAATGAACCATGACCTGCAATTCATTCTCCGAATCTGAGGGATAGTGAGATTATTAATCCAAAAATAACAAAACATAACCAACAGTACTACCCCGATGCGTGGCAGCAAAAGGTTTTTAGAATAGTCAAAGTGAAGGGTAGGATGCGCTCTAAGATATTCTGTAAATCCGGAAAAATAAAAACGTATAACACCTGACTGTTGTAAAAGGTAATTGACGATAGTCAGCAAACCAAATAAAGCAACGAGCAATTGTTCGTATTTTCTAATTTTAACTTTCATTGTCATGATTTATATTACACAATGATACCTTGTTAAAATTTATACTTTTCAAAATTGTGACGAATATCTGTTTTATGGGATAGAGAACTAGAAAAGGTTAGAAAACAGTGTCATCATATTAAGGAATTATTTGGAAATATCACAAAGCAAAAAGTCCCTGTCAGCTATAAAATGTATTCTGCAACATTCGACGCAGAAGACAAAAATTGTCTCACAAAACGAAGGTATCCATCCTCCCATGCTATATTCTATAGTAATAACATTTTCGTTTGATAACTTAGTGGTCAAAAAACTGGTAAACGAAGAGGCAAAGTTGCCAGGTATGAAAAAGTCACAAGTGGTCTCATCGACTTAATCATTGTAACAAATTCGAATTTGCTGCTGACCAAAAACATTCCATGGTTACAGATTTCTACAAAACCTAACATCATTAATATTAAAGTTATGAAAATTGATAATAATGAAATCTATCATTTCTTTCACTAAATTACTTTTTCTTAAATGGCCTCCAAAAAGGTAACAGTGAAATTCCGACCTGGGCGTAAGGAACTGTACCTTGTTTGTTCTCTATGATAGGATTGCTTGACTTTTCACCTTGTTCAAATATTTTTGAAGTTACCGTGGAAAGCCCGCCCGCAGATAGACTGAAAACCATTTTTTTGGTAGCCCTGTATTCAAACAGCAGACCAGACTTTATTTCAAGTGTAGAGAAGGTAAGCTTATTTGGTAGCGAGGATCCATCAAAAGTAAAGAATGAATTGTTCCCCCCGAGTTCTGTCTGCAAAGTAAGGGAACTTCTACTTTTTATTGGTTTTCGAAGCGCGATACGGTAAGGTGCATCTACTATCAGATCCATATCCGCTGCCTTGAATTTATGGAAATAACTCACAAGGATAAAAGCAGGTATTGGCGATGATGGATCAAGATTAACAACGAGTCCCGCAGTAATCCTGGTGTATTGTCTTTGAATAAGCGGAACGGTAATAAGCCCGGTAAAAGTGATCTGGCGTTTTGATAATGAAGGGTTAAAAAGTCCAGATAGTGAACCTGTAAAAGTTACAGGATGATTAAAAATGCTGTCACGATGTACGAACGTTGCTCCCAGAGATAGCATGGGAATATAGTTGCCAATTTCCATTACAGTATTTCCGGGAATCAGACTCTGAACCTCACTGAGCTCGGTATACTGGTGTACCACTCCTAGACTTGTTATAAACGCATTATTTTTTGTATCAATCAATGGAAGGTTCATATTGATGTTAGTTCTTCCCATTTTAATTTTCCCATCAAAAAGCGCATTACCATTCATTTTGGCCCGGATGTTGCCATTATAGCCTTGGACGTGCGAAATACTAAACTGCCGTATCCTAGGATAGATCAATGCAGCCTGATCAATTGCGTCCTCTTTTACCGAGTCGATACGGATTCTTTCTGTTGTGCCCGTGTTTTGCTGAGCGAAAGCCAGGGATGACAAGCTGATCAAAACTACTGTTAAACTAATCTTCATTATTTGAACGAGGCAATTTTAATGCATGACGATTGTCATTCTGCTGCCTTGTTGCAAATCTCATGTTTTAAGGTATTTACCAAAAAATATAACCCACAATGGAGACAAATGGCATCTGCAATAGTTCCGGCACTATATTAACAAATTGTTGATTTTGAGAACCCGATGAGATGAACACGTAGAAATGACATCACATTTATACCGTTGCCTTGTAATATTCTTGATCCACTACAAACAATCTTAAATGGAATTATCCTGTTTTTTAGCAAAAAAGCTTGTCTTTCTAATCGCCTTATGATTACCTTTGTACAACAACGCAATGCCTAATTTATCCAATAAAATCACGCCGATATTGGCCAATAGCCTCGCAAGAAGCTATTCTGCACTACTTTATCCAAAGAAGTTGCGTGAACTTTTGGAAGCCGTTGTTCCTGGAAGCAATTACTCAGCTTTCGATAAATACTCGCTCCACCTAGAGGTCAACAGATTGCTTTGCGGAAATTATAGGGGTGAGGAGCTGATCAAATACCAGATTGCTAAACGCTACCTGCTAAAGGATACGGTCGCAGCTTTTGAGATCAGGGTCGGAGAAAGCCGCGCGGATTTTGCAAGTATAAATGGCGTCAGCCGCTGCTATGAAATCAAGACCGCACTGGACAATTTGGACAAACTTGACAAACAGAGCTTGGACTACACCAGTGTTTTTGAGTACAACACGATCATATTAGATGAAAAACATCTTTCACGCGCAGAACGTGATCTTCCTGTGGGGTATGGAATCATGATCATCGGAAAGAACTCCCTCAAACAGCACCGCAAGGCTTTAAAAAATGATAGAATTTGTTCGCTTTGCCAGCTTGAAATGCTCACGACAAAGGAACTAGCACTATTTCTTGGTGTAAAAAGGAATGAGCTGGAAAGCATTTCACTGGAAACCAAGCCTGCAATGATCAATAAGAAATTCAAACTGGCGCTAAAAAAACGCTACCAGGATAAATGGAATTTTGTACGCGAACATCGCAGACAAATCCTACCTATTGACTTCCAGTTTTTCTTCAGTACACAGGAACAGCCATCATTGCTCTATCAGAGAAACTTCTAGATAGTTCCCTGTTCGATCAACGTTTTGATCGAATGAAGGTAGTGCATAATCGAAATCCATTTGTATTTAGCCTGGTTCTTAGCAGGCTCTTCATTCTGACTGATCCTCACCAACCGGTCATAACCTAAATTCCCATTCACATATTGTGATCCAGTATTCACCCAATGCTGCACATATCCGCTGTTTAACACCGCTGGGATAATCGTGGTCTCAAATTCTGAAAGATTTTTTGTTGGCCCGCGGTAACCATAATACAAGTTGTCATCCGGATTGTAAAAAACCATCCCGGGACTGATGCCACCGCCGGCATTCAAATCGTCACGTTTCACGCCGGCATAATCACCAAAAGCATCAAAACCATATTGTGGAAGCGAAAAAAGCTCCATTAGACTATTGTCCGCCAGGGAGATTACCTGTTCATGTTCAAGATCTACATTCTGGATATCCGTATTGATAGCACTTCTCACCACCACTTGAAAATTGTCCGGAAATATGTCCCTTAAGTATTTGCGGTGTTTTTTCACTATGGGATTTGTAATACTGGTCTTTTCCAGATCATAGATAATGATATCATTATCCCTTAACGGAAGCTGTTGAAGCTGCTCAAATGCTAGATCAAAACGTTCATTGTAGATCCGGAAAGCGAGTTGGGTGAAAATATCCGACAGCGCGTCGAACTGTCTGATCAATGTGTCCCTTTCCTCGGACACGGGTTCAAGAATCGATATTACGGGAATCAACTTACCCGCCATGGCAGAAAACTGTGTGTAAAATCCAACACGCGCATCCAATTGACTTATTGTCGAAAGGAAAAATGTCCTCACCTCGGAGCTGGTGCTCACCTTTGGCGCCAGGTAAATCGGCAGATCCATCAGTACCTTTTCAGCCTGGGTATTTGCAATGATATCCGAATAGATCTGAAAAGGGCTGCGTTGGTTATCCTTACGATCCTTTTCCTTGATAATTTCAATCAAGGGAACTATACGGTCACCAAAATCGAATTTCTGCAGCACATCGATCTCCTGCTGCCTTGCCCTGAGAACGGGAAAATATTTATAATCCATGTTAATTTATCTTTAAATCCCTAATCGCCAAAAGCTCCTCTTCTTCCCAGGTTTCTGCAATTTCATACATTTCCTGGTTTTGGATATAGTCTTCCAGAAAAGCGTCAAATTTATCTGCCGTCCATTTATATTTTGCATGCACCCGTGCAATTCCATTATACTTGTCCAATGCTGCACATATCTTTTCATGGCACATCATAAGGTAATCTTTTTTTCCCGCACTATCCTCAAAATTCTGGATATGTGCATAACCGTTGATGAACCTCACCCCATCCTCTTCAACCAACAGCCTGTCCAAAACTGACTCGTCATCAGAATTGAAGGTCCCCAGACCACGCATCAGCGAGATGATCGAGTAGAAAGCATCAGATATGATTACCCGTGGATGCACTGCCGTTTCACTTTCCAACCTGTACGCATTGACCAATGGCACACCTGCAGCCATATCACGACTGTCCAAAAACCAGCCTGCATCTATACCTCCCCTGATAAAATAGCCCTCCCTGATAAATTCATAGTTCAATAGGTTCACCAGTTGGAGGATCTCCAAAAAAAGCGTTGGCTGTTCGGTTTCCTCAACCACATAGTCAATGGTGATGCAGATATTATCACTAAAAAGATAATGATTGCAGCTTTTCTCCCGGATCCACCTAATTGAATCCTGGAATATCTCCAATAACCTGTTCAATGTCGGCGACTGATGGTACAAGTCATCTTCCGGGGAATAATTATCCATGGCCTCCTTCTCAAAATCGGGGAGCATGTTGCTAAAACCCAGGATATCAATAAAAACTACAATCTGTTTGGTATATTTCGGCACAATTTACTATCTCTAACTATAAATATAATAAAATTTACGACAATCATTCCTCAAAACTATAGTACGGGATTCTGGTCATCGCAAATGGCATAAGTATGCAAATCCGTGAAATTGACAGCGTTTAGCCGTCATCATTTCCGATTAGGCCGAGTTCGATCGATATATCCCGTATGAATTTGCTTAAGGGCCGTCGGTGTATATCCCCTTCCCGGCTGTAGCTACCGATTATCATCCGCTCAATATCGGCATCGGATATGCGAAGCAGTGAAAAGCTGTGCCGAAGCACCTTTTTATAGGATTGGTCATAAATCTGGCTTTTAATCATCAACTCTTGGGCAACATCCCTTTGTGTGCGGTATATCGAATTGATACCAAATAATTTGTCATGTGCCGATGCCAGGGTACCATCAAGTCGGTCATGCAGGGCAAAGTCTATAACCGAATCTCTTTGATGCAGTAAATATCTGGCTTTTGCATGAGCATCAAGCTTAAAAACGAACATCGATTCCTTGAGATCGCTCTCCTTTTCACTATATAATTGAAATCCAGTACCGCTTTGGCTCTTTCTCCGGTTACATGGCGCACAGGCCGGAAAAAGGTTGAAGAGCGATATAGCTAATCCCGGATAGCGGTTTTTACCTGTAAAATGATCAACATCAAACCTTGCGACGTATTTCCCTTTCTCCTCATAAACGGCAACCGCGAGCTGTGAATTGCAGTAAACACATGATTTGATACCAATTTCGGAAAAATACATAGGGTAAAACTCATCTCTTAGCCTCTTATATCCCATTGCTTTCTGGATTTTCTCTACAAAAGATTTCCGCTGGGCAACAGCCTTACTGCCATGCTGTTTGAGGGTAACAGCAGCAAGTTCTCCAAACTTTTCTTTAAGCACCAGAAGTTCATCAGGGTTTGCAGTGATGATATCAGCATCGTCTTCGAAAACGGTGATCAGATTTTTTAAATATTTCTTATATACTGCATTGTTAATTTTTTTAATATCAATCGCTTTGAGCGCAGTCAGCGCCACATCATATTGCGCCAGGATCTGCACGGCAAAATTTGCTTGGATTGCCTTTACCAATCTGATATCTACTGCTATCATATCTTGGTATTTTTTAGGCTGCTGAGAAAATCAATCTGGTTTTGAATAAAATCCCTACCCTGATTTCCAAAAGTCTGGTGATATAACTCCATAAGGCTCTGATAAAGTACCGGCTCACCTACTATACCGATCAGTGCCTCGCACTGCTCTTTTGACAAGAACCGATTGATAATAAAGTCTTCAGTTAGCCCGATCTGGCCTGCCCTCTTGAGAAGCCTTTTTAGATCGGCCTTAGTTTTTGCATTCAACAGTGTAACCGGTATATCCTGATGGGCCCTAAGCGAATCGATCAGTATATCAATCTGTTTTTTTGCATACTCTCCCATAAAGCCATCGCTCAGAAAGAAATCTTTCCTTAATATATCATGGATATTAGCAGCAAAACTTTGATGCCCGTAAGTATGTTCCTTGTCGGATGGAGCTCTCAAATGCAACATTGATTGGATAGGAATATCCGACAATACAAATGGTGAATGGGTAAGTATACAGACATGGATCCCTTTGATCCCCATTTCAGGGCTAAGTTTCTCCAGGTCCCGGATCATATCAGATACCAGTCTGCGCTGCATTTCGGGATGATAATAAAGTTCCATCTCATCCAGTATTATATTTACGTATGAATATTCTGGCCGCTTTTTATTTTGCTGTGCGAGCAGATTCCCATCCTTTTTATCAAGGTAAACGGACTGGATATTGTAAAGATGATACAGAATTGCGTTGCTGTTGAAAATCAACTGTTGTTCGCCCGAACTCATACTGCTGAGTTTAACGGTTTCCTCACCATAGAGAAATTCAAAGTCAACATCAAAAAAACCTGGGAAAGCATATTCGATCAGTCTGGATGGAGCAATCGAATTAAGCTCAATTTCGAAACTTTGCATGTAGCTTACTAATTCATCCGGGGAAAGTTCGAGAAAAGCTGGATCTGAATCCTCCTCGGTTTTCCAGTAATTGTTCAGCGCTTTAACGTCACCCAAAAGATAATTTACTGTCTGCCTGATCTTTCTTGTGACATGACTTTTATCTTCATCAAGGAAGGCAGAAAGACCGTCTACATTGACCTTACTATTGCTAATAAGAAAGTCATAGCTGCTCGAGATCTTTGTGATCTTACGTGAAAGATATTCCAGCGCAGCCTGTCCGTTCGGTAGTTGGGATACTTTTTTATTGACACCATACTTTTCTTCTATCAGTCCCCAGTAGTAAACCTCTCCCGTATCCGGATTCACTGCAGATTTTGGTGCACCTGATTGCGTATCATGTTTCTTAATGGAAAATATAAACTTGGATATGGCATATTTTTCCAGCAGAGGCTTTTTGTTGTTATGCACTATTTCATATAGCAATGTAGAGATCAACCGTTCCTTTGATAGCTTGAGTTCCCTGTTGATGTCCACATTGCCATCGGTCCTCATAGGATTCAATACCAAGGGGGTAATATATGCGTCATTCTTGTGAAAGAGCTTATTCACCCATCTGCCAAGACTGTTCGCATTCAGTCCGTGATGCGAATAGTTTATACTTATCGTATAAAAAAACTTTTCAAGATCGAAATTGGGCACCGTCTCGGTATCCCGTTTTCCATCAGCCAGAAACCGTGATTGCGACACCTTTCCATTCCCGCAATGTAGTTCGATAATTTCCCCTCCAGCTTCATAAACAATGGAAACATTAAATCCCTTGGACATTTTCTCTTCATGTGCTTTTTCATCCTCAATATAAGCCTTGGTATCAGCGATCATGCTTTTGAGCTCTGCGGCGATGATCTTCGGCAGATCGTCGAATTTCTCTGCTCTTATAATATTAAAAGAAAGCTTATGCCTTCGCACCAATTCCAGAAGATAAAGTTCCAGATTGGCAACCTTGTCAATAGCCTCCGGCGGATCCTGAGGTAATGGATAACCCTCATATTGAATTCCGGTCTGTCCAATCAGATGATAGAGTTCTCCCTCTAACCAGGCAAAATGACCTGCAAGCTTTTCCACCGCTGAAGCAAGCAAACGTTTATTCCCAAAGTTACTCCGAATCCCCAGAAAATAAACCGCCCTGTAAAGCAATTCAACAAGCGAACTTTTCCCTGTCCCATTTTTGCCTACCACCGCTGAAAAGCTTAGTCCGATCCCATTTGACAGTTGATAAAGATTAGCCGGAGCCGCCTTTTTCTTGTCGGTCAGGATACTTTCCACCTTTTCGCCGGTTGGATCCAATATGATCTCATAGCCAGTATGCAACTGGTAGACTTTTCCAGTTTCCAGCACCTTACTAAATGTGGGATCACATCCTTTAAACGGTATGATTGCGATCAACTTAAAATTTGTAACGAAATTCATTTAGATATAAAATTGTAATTTGTCATAGAAATTGGATATAAAATCTGGTATTAGCGGTCATCTCGTTCAATTGAGTCTTTCTAGATTAAAGCTCATACCCCTTTAATCCGATTGACCGGCCCAATGGATAGGCAATATCGCCATACCTGAAAGAGGTATACATCCTGCTACCTTCAGCTACCTTCTGTTTGATCAGGATCAGGTCTACTCCCTTTGCCGCGAGTTCTTTTAGTTTATCCTGATAAAGCACATCATCCGCTACGAGCAATACGTTTTCAGCATTCACTATCCTTTCAAGCTGTTCCAGCACCTGAAAACCAATAATCTTATCAGACTGCTGTATGGTGAACTCTACCTCGTCATCCCCCGAATTGATCCCAAGGTGTTTGGGAAGGATAACCGAGGTCTGAAGGGAGTGGTGTTTGCTGAGAAAAAGGATACATTTTACTGTTTTATTTGGTGCATCGAACTGGTTATACCGCAACAGATTTTTTACCACATTTTTCAGTTTTGGCTCTTTAAATTCTTTTTCGGGCCATATTTCGGCATAAAGGCTTTTTGTATCATGGATTGCCTTTTCAAGAAAAATACCATCGATGATGATTGAGGTATAAGGTTTGATGTCCTGACGCATCAACCTGACATTTATTTCTCTGGCTGTTTCCCTGTTAAAAATATTTTTTCCGAGGCCAGAAATTACCCTTTCGGAAATGGTCAACCAAAATGCGCCTTTCCTAACACGCCAGGTTTCAATATCTTCCTTAAAAAAAACGTAAAGTCGCTCATCCTCTTCTTCCCTATTTACATACAAGAAAAGGACGAAGTTATCGGTAACATATTCCTGCTGAATATCTACCAAACTGTTCCCTTTATTAGAAATGGTACGCAGCTTCGACTGGATCTTTAAAAACCTGGTGTTCTTTTGTTCAATGCCATCCAAGATCAGTAAATCCGCACCATGCTGATCAAATGATGGCTTTGCGACCTTAAATTTATGTTTTAACAGATGATGCTCGATCAGTGACTCTGCCTGCTTCTCATTTGGCTTGTTATCAGTCATTTATTAAAAATATTTATTTCAAAAAAGTTCATTAGGCCAACTCGGAAACTATTGCCTTTTTAACACCATGTTACTTGTCAACCCTTGAAAACCGGGTTATTTCCAGATAGATATCCTTTGCCCTGTTCCAGATTATTGAGCGCAGTAACCGATTATCCTTTGCAGAGAGTTCATCGGCCTGCGGGCCATGCTGACCCCAACATTCTCGCTTGTAGTTACAATGCTGACCTCGAAAACTTTTGCTCTGCCCTTGAATTCTGCTTTTAACTGGAGGATTTTCACCCGCTCAATATGTTCAAATTCATAGCTCATGGCATTAAAGCGGTACCCGCTCTCCACCAATTTTTTCACAAATGAATTCTCCCTGAGGTTCTTGCCCTCAAGAACGGCCTGAAAAATACCAACCAGTTCATCGCCACTAAGTTCCTTAAGGTCATCCTCACCGTCTTCCAATTTGTAGCTTCGTTGCTTATGCAATTATGATGATTTATGTGCATATTGAAACTGCATTAAGCTAAACTAGTGTTATTAAGGCTAAATTAAAAAAAATGCAGATAGAATCAACTACCTGCAATGGGATAAAAAATAGAGATCTGAAATATTTACTTTTTGACTCCTACTAATGATTGAAGCCAAAAATCTTTTCCGAAAATAAATGCTGTAATTCCATAATAAAAGAAAACAGAAACTAAAGCAATAACGATAACAAGGATAAGTTTCGTGAGGGAACTAATCTTGGTGTCGTTAAATGTATCGTCTCCTTCCATATTGCAATATACTAATTTGACTTAAAAAAATAAATTCTAATGCTATCAAATAATAATATCAACTAAACCAATACAATTACCATTAGTCATCTCCTTTAACTTTTGATGCCCTTGCAGTAATCTTTGAATTATCCTTCAAGGTTAATGAACATCCTCATATGAGAATCAATAACGCTCAGACCCTTTTTCTCCTATCTACAAGCGAAAACTTATCGACCGTCAGAATCCCGGCACCAATTTGATAAATTAATAGCTATCCCCCCCTCCTTTTCTTATGCTATTATCATACCGCCTTGAGCAACTACCGGCTTTTGTGCTCTGGCTTTATAAGCTGAATAGTTTGCAATGGGACTTAAAATAGAAAAGTACGCAACAATCTTTATATTCATGAGCCCGACCTAGACACTAAATATGGCTTGAAGGAATCATTGACGACTTCGAAGATACGTTCTTCGTATTGCTGAAAAGTTTATTTAGGTATGCCCACTTTTTGAACATAATGGATGGCAAGAACACTTACAAACCTGTAGACATACTCAATCCATTCTTCAAAAATAAGACAAAGTATTAGAATTTGGATATCATGCTCCTTCAGGAGAGCAGTATTGTTAAATTAATAATCCTGCAAAATCATCCGTAATCACGTTAGGAGTCCTGTAATTAATTTTAGGAATCTAACGAACCTTGATTAAAAATCAAGATATGGACTATTACAAGCTTACAGAGAAAAGATCAATAACGCCGGAAAAAATGTTAAAGATACTAGAGAATCATGGCACAGTAGTGAGTATAGATAGAGCTCAAAAAATCTTGGAACTCATCTACAAATTAAGTAATTTATCTATGAAAGAGACACTTAGTCAATTGCCGGAGCGTTATACTAAGTACAAAAGAAAAAAATTCAAAAGACAATCCAGAAAAAGATACGATCATGAAAATAGCTGATTTATATGTAAGGGTAAGCACTGATGAGCAGGCAGAGAAAGGGTATTCATTAAGAAGTCAACAAGATATCCTGACTAAATACTGCGAGCTAAACGACATTAAAATTAGAAAGATAGTTGTCGAAGATTACTCCGCTAAAACTTTCAATCGACCTGAATGGAAGAAGCTAGTGATTGACCTCAAAAAACACAAAGGCAAAACAGACCTCCTATTATTCACTAAATGGGATCGGTTTAGCCGCAATACCAGTGATGCATACCAAACCATTGCAATGCTCAACAAATTGGGAGTCGACCCTCAGGCAATAGAGCAACCCCTCGACCTTAATGTCCCCGAGAATAAAATGATGCTGGCAGTTTACCTTACAACACCTGAGATTGAAAATGATAGAAGGGGTCTAAATACCAAAGCAGGAATAAGACAGGCGAAAAAAGAAGGAAGATGGACTGGTAAAGCGCCTTTAGGATATATTAACAAAACCGCCGAAAATGGAAAAAAATATATTGCTTTGAAGCAACCCGAAGCTTCGCTAATGAAATGGGTTTTCGAGCAGCTGGCAGATGGCACTTATTCAGGCGAGCAAATACTCCATACTGCGAGAGAAAAGGGCTTAACCTGTAGCAAAAACAATTTTTATACGATCATCCGTAACCCAATCTATTGTGGGAAAGTAATTGTGCCTAAATACAAAGACGAAGACGCATTTCTTACACAAGGCCTTCATGAAGCTTTGATCACTGAAACGATGTTCTTCAATATCCAAGATATTTTGAATAGAAGAAAAAAAGAGTTTGGCCAGCCTATTGCTACGCCAGAAGAACTGGTGCTGCGTGGCTTTTTGAAATGCCCTAATTGTCACCGTTCATTAAGTGGAAGCTCTTCGAAGGGTAAAAATAAACGCTTTACCTATTATCACTGCACATCATCCTGCGGCATTCGGTTTAGATCTGAAAAAGTTAATGAGGCATTTGTAACCGAACTACTTGCTTACCTCCCAAGAAATGGTTATGAGGAGATTTTCACACAAACAATAGCAGATGCATACCAAAATCAAGTTGGCTCAATCTTAGATGAGCGAAAGGTCTATTCCACACAGATCAGAGAGTGCAATAGAAAAATTGAAAAGGCAAGGGATCTATTGCTAGATAATGAAATTGAGGCTACCGACTTTCGAGCTATTAAATTAGAGAATAATGAAAAAATTGCCGTTCTCGAGTCAAAAATGGCTGAGCTAAACACTAAAAACAAAGCCATTTTGAACATTAAGCCAATTGCAGAACGTGCTATTGGTAATTTGATGCAACTTGACCTATTCTACGAAAATTCAAGTGTGGAAGGAAAAAGGTACTTAATAAGCTGCCTATTCCCCGAAAAAATGGAATACAATGGGGACCGATATCGAACACCACAGGTCAACGAAATCGCAGAACATATCTACGTAAAAAACAAGGAGTTAGCATCAAAAAAAATGGGACGAAAGTCTTATGAAAAGACCTCGTCCCACTGGGGGTGGCTGATGGGGCTCGAACCCACGACCCTCGGCACCACAAACCAATACTCTAACCAACTGAGCTACAACCACCGTATTTTTTAGTGTCACAAAAGTACGATTTTTACTATTCCCTGCAAATATTTTTTTTCAAAATTTAGAAACATTTTTTTAATCGGTTATTATTCAATTATTTGAATTTAAAATATTTTGCCACCACCACTTAAAACCACTTACTTTAAAGCTAAAAACATAACTTTACCACGTTTATGATCGAGATTTATACAGATGGAGCCGCCAGTGGCAACCCCGGACCAGGCGGCTGGGGAACGATTTTAAGAGCCGGACAACATTATAAAGAACTAAGTGGTGGTTTTAGAATGACGACCAATAACCGCATGGAATTACTTGCTGTAATAAAGGGCCTCGAAGCATTGAAGAGCCTCAACCAACAGGTAACGGTCTTCTCTGATTCGAAGTATGTGGTAGATGCAGTGGAGAAAAAATGGCTTTTTGGCTGGGTAACCAAGAACTTTAAAGATAAAAAGAATAAAGACCTTTGGATCAGGTTCCTCGAGCTTTACAAGCTGCACCAGGTAAAATTCGTGTGGATAAAGGGACATAACGCACATCCTGAAAATGAACGTTGCGATCGCCTCGCGGTATTTGCTTCGCAAGACAAACAAAACCTCGCAATAGATACCGCATTTGAAGCCGAGAGAAAAAAACTCTTGTAAAATGATCATTATTTATCTCTATATAAACTAAGCAGTAATAGTAAACCAAAATCTTATTTACGGCTGTATGTTTACTAAAAGGCTATATCAATCATGATAGATTTGTTCAGGTAAACCAGATGATAACAGTGTATAAACAGGGTGATAACACGTTCGGGATTAGGTCTTTAACCCCGTTAAAACCAGGCATGCATCTCATATAGCCTATTGTTGTTATTCCTAAAAGTTGTTATATTTATACTAAACGAATATAAAACTTATGGCAACTATTAAAAATGGAATTCTCGGAGGTCTTTCCGGCAAAATAGGTCCGGTGGTTGGTGTACAGGTGGGCGATCAATATATTCTGAGGTCCAGGCCACAGCGATCCAAACCTTTCACCAAAAAAGAATTGGAGAATCAGGAAAAGTTTGGAATAGTTCAAAAATACCTCGCTCCGTTTTTAGACTTGTTGAAGGTAGGATTTAAAAACTATTATACTAAAACGGGTGGATTTAGGGCTGCCGTTTCCTACACACGGAAAAACGCGGTTATACAGGGTGATGCTGGCTTTTATATCGAGCCAGGCCGTCTTAAAATCAGCGGAGGAGATCTGGAACCTGCAATTGAGCCTCAGGTAGTTTTCAATGATGACCATCTAAATATCTTTTGGAAAACCGATAGTGTGAAGGCGCTCACCAGGAGTGATCAGCTTTTAGTTCTTTTATATGATTTTCAAAATCAATATGCAGTGACTAGAATTTTTGATAGTGCATACAGAAGTGATGGAAAGGCTACCGTTGAAATAAATCCACGTCTTAGCGGGAAAAAGGTAGACCTTTATATCGGTTTTGTGGCTGCTGATCGCAATAGTCAATCAGACAGCCAGTACCTTGGTCGTTTTACATTGGAAACAATGTTGTTTAAAAGTTTAGATTTTAATTCGAATAGTTTTATAAAACACGGAGATGCCTTAACGAAGCAATCCACATAGCTTGCTTAAATATAAACATTATCAGCATTGCTAATGTAATTAATCCAGTCCGCCGATTACGCCTAAATCCTTTAATTTTGCCTCCAACCTTTCGGTTTTAAGTGCAGGTTGAGTATAATGTAACATCATTTCCTCCGCTTTTTCCACCATCCGGATCGATCCTATAAATATTGGAACGCGTTGGTGAACTTCAGTAGGTTGTATTTCTAAAATCCGTTCAAAACCTGTGCTAGCCTTGCCTCCGGCCTGCTCTATAATAAAGGCCATTGGGTTACATTCATAAAGCAAACGCAATTTACCTTCCGGCGAACGCGAGGTGGTTGGGTAAATATAAATCCCGCCGTTAATCAGGCTTCTATGAATGTCACCAACCATAGAACCAATGTAACGCGAGGTATAAGGCCGTTCTGAACTTTCATCTTCTACCTGGCAATATTTAATATATTTTTTTACGCCTTCCGGGAAGTGAACATAATTTCCTTCATTAATAGAGTATGTGATACCTGTCTCCGGAATTTTCATTTCCGGGTGCGAAAGGCAAAATTCCCCAATTGAAGGATCTAAAGTAAATCCGTTCACCCCTTTTCCGGTGGTGTAAACCAACATGGTTGAAGAGCCATAAATGATATATCCTGCCGCAACCTGTTCAGTACCTTTCTGTAAAACATCATCAATGGTTGCTCTTCCGTCTAATGATTTCCGACGGTAGATCGAAAAAACCGTTCCAACGGCTACGTTAACATCTGTATTGGATGAACCATCCATTGGATCTATACAAACAATATATTTTGCATTTTTAGAAACCGGAGAATCGATATGGATAATTTCTTCTTCCTCCTCTGTTGCAATAATACAACATTCGCCCCCACTGGTTAGCGCGGCGATGAATTGCTGATCAGCATATACATCAAGTTTCTTTTGTTTCTCGCCTTGTATATTAGTTGTACCAACATGGCCGATCATGTCAACCAAACCGGCTTTGTTTATTTCCCTATTTACAATTTTTGCCGCGATTGCGATATCCCTTAACAACCTCGAAAGTTCTCCCTTAGCGTAAGGAAAATCTGCTTGTTTTTCTATAATAAATTGCCCTAGTGTTACTACGCCAAAACCCATACTTAGTGTATATTTTACATTATCTACCTGATAATTCTATAACTTCTAAGGTATGAATATTTTCATCAGAAATGCAAAACCTGATCAGGGTTCTCACTTTATGCCAGCCATGTTTTCCGGCCGCACCGGGGTTTATATGCAAACATTTTATTTTTTCATCAAACATTACTTTTAAAATATGTGAGTGCCCGGTAATAAATAATTTAGGAGGGTTAGTGTAAATTTCAGGCTTGACATATGAAGAGTACTTCCCCGGATAACCGCCAATATGTGTCATCCAAACATCTACCAACTCGCAGCTAAATCGATTTTTCTCAGGAAATTCTGAGCGAATTTCTGCATCATCGATATTTCCGAATACGCCACGTAAGGGTTTAAAGGCAGCCAGCGGCCCGGCAACATTGGGACCGAAATCGCCTGCATGCCAGATTTCATCCACCTGATCAAAGTGTTTAAAAACCGCATCATCCAGGTAACCGTGAGTATCTGAAATTAAACCTATTTTTCTCATTTTGTGAATTTAATTGTGCTGAATGTTTACAAACGCCGGCAACCATATTTAGTTTAACTATTTATAAGAAAAAAGAAACGGAATCAATTTTTTGGCGCTTAGCACAAATATGACCAATTCATTTTCTATGTACGATCTTATCATACTTCACTCCATCAAAAGGCTAAGAAAAAATCCTTCAGCAACACTTTATAAGCGGGGCTATGCACTTTAAATGATTCATAGATATTAAAATCCGTTTCTCTGAACTCCAAATCTTCCTTCGCTAAACAGATAATCTGCCTAAAAATAGGTTTTTGCGCATCCGAATGAAGGTTTATTCTCTCCACCAGCTTAAACTGGTGAGTTAATGCCAAGGCAATGACTTCGCTGGCTTGCTTAACAGGAAGAATTAACCAAAGCCGACCTTGTTTGGCTAGTAATTCATTTGCCTTACGAATCAATATTTCAAAAAAATCATCGTCAGCATGCCGGGCAATCCCCTTTCTCACTTCCTCATTTTTTAAGTCATTAACAAAAAATGGTGGATTGGAAACAATCAGATCAAACTTATCCGCTGTTTCGAAATGCTCAATAGCGACATGACTTACGCTTAACCGGCTTTTAAAATCAGAATTTTCAAAATTTTTTCCTGCGCTTTCGGCAGCCTGTGCATCGATTTCAACCGCGTGAACGGATAGCTGAGGATAGCGTTGCGCCAGCATCATGGAAATCACTCCGGTTCCGGTTCCGATATCCAGGCCACATTGAGGCTGGTGATGCGATGCGATGGCACCAATCAGCACGCCATCTGTATTGATTTTCATGGCACAGCCACTTTGGTCTATCTCGAACTGTTTAAATCTAAAAATACTCATCTTATACTTCGTACAATTCCAGCGGCAAACCATCCGGATCAGCAAAAAAAGTAAATCTTTTTCCTGTAAATTCGTCAATCCTAATGGGTTCAGTGATTATTCCACAGGCATTCAAACGATTGATTTCTGCTTCAATGTCATCAACTTCAAAAGCCAGGTGCCTCAAACCCTGAGCTTCCGGTCTGGAAGGGCGAGTGGGTGGATTTTGGAATGAGAACAGTTCAATTTGATAAATTCCGTTAACAGCAAGATCCAGTTTGTAAGATTTCCGCTCTTCGCGAAAAACCTCCGCCAAAATTGTGAAGCCTAATTTATTAACATAAAAATCCTTCGAGACTTCATAATCCGAACAGATGATGGCTAAATGATGGATTCGTTTGAACATAACGCGTGCATTTGAATGTAAAACTGAGTAAATGTTAAAGGCAAAGTTGCAGAAAAAACAAGGAAGACGAAAGAATAGTTAAACAATGATTGTTATAGTCACTATCCGCCTGTCGGCACCTTTCCCATGGATGGGAAAGGGCGAGAGAAAAAAAGCATTCATCGCAACTATTGATTTAAAAAAGTAAGATCAAAACATAGGTTTTGAATCAAGCTCAAGATAATGACCGCTTTAGCCCATCGCTTATGAATAACGTAAAAAGATTCGGTGTTGATTGAAGGCAGTAGACAAAAACGCAGGGATTCTTCGCTGCGCTCTGAATGACAATATCGCTATTGCCACCTCGCTACCGGCCTCGGAAATGATGGAAGGAGAAAACGTTTACTGTTTAACTATAATGCTCATGGTTCAAAGGTATCTCCCCTGCAGTTGAAATTGACCATCGTATCATCGTCTTCTCGACTGGAGCGCAGCGCAATGGAGAGATCTTTGAACACAGCCATTATTCAACTTGAAAAGATTTCTCGGCTTCGCTCGAAATGACGGCGTGGTGCTAATGAATTCTATTGGCAAATGTCGAATCAGCAAAAAAGTAAAAGCCCTTCGGTGGCCAGCCGAGGCAAGCCAGCACAGCGGGAAAGCCCATCTCACTAGCTATAACTATTATAACACATCTCGTCATTGCAAGGAGGCACGACAAAGCAATCTCCTTTGCAGATTCTTCGATGGAGATTGCTTCAGCAAATGAAAAATCTGCTTCGCAATGACGGACTTTTTGAGCGGATGTACTAACCGAATCGCTGTGCTGAATTTAATTTAGCACCTATTGAAGTGAGGCCCTGAATCAAGTTCAAGATGACGAACGCGCTAACCCACCGTTCATGGAATGACGTAAAAAGGGTTCTGTGTTAAATGAAGGCAGTAGACAAAAACGCAGGGATTCTTCGCTGCGCTCTGAATGACACCTCGCTATGGCCACCCTGCTCACCGGTCTGGGAAATGATGGATAGAGAAGCCGTTTAAGCTTAACGCTCATGGTTCAAAGGTATCTCCCCAGCAGTTGAAATTGACCATCGTATCATCGTCTTCTCGACTGGAGCGCAGCGCAATGGAGAGATCTTTGAACACAGCCATTCTTCAACCTGAAAAGATTTCTCGGCTTCGCTCGAAATGACGGCATGGGCTAATGAATTCTATTGGCAACTTATATCGAATCAGCAAAAAAGTAAAAGCCCTTTGGCGGCCAGCCGAGGCAAGCCAGTGCAACAGGAAGCCCCTATCCGCCTGTCGGCACCTCTCCCCGAACCGGAAAGCGCAATGAAGAAAGCATTTCTCGCAACGATCTTTCGAAAAAGTCAAGCAGTTGTTTAATAAAATATACTAATTTGACATTCAATCATTCAACAATCATTAATTCTATTTCTCATTCATTCTATCCTTAAATTTAAAAAAGCTAAATTTGCACTTTCAAAAAAAAAGCATGATTCATTTCTTCCTTAGTCAATCGCAGGCGGTTTTTGTATTACAAACAGACAAAACGCTCACTACCAATGATATTACTAAACTCGAATGGTTATTTGGCGGTGCCAAAATCACTACAGAAACGGCTTTAAGTGGTTTTTTTGTAGGGCCAAGAGCAGCAATGATCACGCCATGGAGTACCAACGCGGTAGAGATTACCCAGAATATGGACATGCAGGGAATCATCAGAATTGAAGAATTCGCAAAGGTTGCAGAAGATTTTTCTGATTATGACCCCATGCTTTCTCAAAAATATGAGAATCTTGATCAGGATGTGTACACCATCAACATCAAACCCGAACCCATTTTAGAAATCACTGATATTGCCGCTTACAATAAACAAGAAGGTTTATCCTTAAGTGATGAAGAGGTTAATTATTTAAATACTTTAGCTAAAAATTTAGAAAGACCCTTAACAGATTCTGAAGTTTTTGGTTTCTCTCAGGTGAATTCAGAGCACTGTCGCCACAAAATTTTCAACGGAACTTTCGTGATTGATGGTGTGGAGCAGCCCACTTCACTTTTCAAGCTTATTCGCAAAACGTCAGAAGCACATCCTAATGATATCGTTTCTGCCTATAAAGATAATGTGGCTTTTATTAAAGGCCCAACTGTTCAGCAATTTGCACCAAAACGTGCAGACATTCCTGATTATTATACAACAAGCGATTTCGATTCTGTAATTTCCTTAAAAGCAGAAACACACAACTTTCCGACTACTGTTGAACCATTTAATGGTGCAGCAACAGGGTCTGGTGGCGAGATCAGAGATCGGCTGGCTGGCGGACAAGGGTCTTTACCTTTAGCCGGAACGGCAGTTTACATGACGGCGCTTTCTCGTTTGGAAGAAAATCGTCCCTGGGAAAAAGGTGTAGAAGAAAGAGCATGGCTGTACCAAACGCCAATGGATATCCTGATCAAAGCATCAAACGGTGCAACAGATTTTGGAAATAAGTTCGGTCAGCCCTTAATCACCGGATCAGTTTTAACTTTTGAACACGAGGAGAACTCCAGGAAGTTAGGTTTCGATAAAGTAATAATGCTTGCCGGTGGTATCGGTTATGGTAAGGCGAGTCAGGCACAAAAACTTAAACCACAGGAAGGCGATAACATCGTGATCCTGGGTGGCGAAAACTATAGAATTGGAATGGGCGGTGCTGCAGTTTCTTCAGCAGATACTGGTCAACATGGATCTGGTATTGAATTAAATGCCATCCAAAGATCCAACCCAGAAATGCAGAAACGTGCTGCAAATGCCGTTCGTGGTATGGTAGAAAGCGAGCACAATTCCATTATCTCTATTCATGATCACGGTGCAGGCGGACACTTAAATTGCTTATCAGAACTGGTAGAAGAAACAGGTGGTTTAATTAACCTGGATAAATTACCAGTTGGCGATCCTACCCTATCTGCGAAAGAGATTATCGGTAACGAATCTCAGGAGAGAATGGGATTGGTGATCGGCAATGAACATATTGAAACATTACAAAAAATCGCTGATCGTGAGCGCTCGCCGATGTACACCGTTGGAAAAGTAACCGGCGACCATCGTTTTACTTTCAAATCTGAAACATTGGGTATTAAACCTATGGATCTGGAGTTGAAAGACATGTTTGGCAGTTCGCCAAAAATTGTAATGGATGATCAAACCATCGATCGGAAATACGATGCTATCACTTATGATCAATCTCAATTAAATACCTATTTAGAGCAGGTTTTACAATTGGAAGCAGTGGCATCTAAAGATTGGTTAACCAATAAGGTAGACCGTTGTGTAGGTGGCCGCGTGGCGAAACAACAAACCGCCGGACCATTACAATTACCGTTAAATAACTGTGGCGTAATGGCGCTCGATTTTCAGGGAAAAGAAGGTGTTGCCACATCAGTGGGACATGCACCGCTTTCCGCTTTGATCGATCCTGCTGCTGGTAGCAGAAATGCCATCTGTGAATCATTATCGAACATAGTTTGGGCACCTTTAAAAGACGGTTTAAAAAGCGTTTCGCTTTCTGCCAACTGGATGTGGGCTTGTAAAAATGAAGGCGAAGATGCTCGTTTATACGCCGCCGTTAAAGCTTGTTCTGAGTTTGCCATTGAATTAGGAATCAACATCCCAACGGGAAAAGATTCGTTATCAATGAAGCAGAAATATAAAGATGGTGATGTAATTGCTCCGGGAACCGTGATTATCTCCGCGGGAGGTAACTGTAATGATATTACCAAGGTGATAGAACCAGTCCTTCAAAAAGATGGTGGTGCCATTTACTACATCAATCTATCTAATGACGATTATAAATTAGGAGGCTCGTCTTTCGCACAGATTTTAAACAAAATTGGTACGGAAACGCCTGATATTAAAAATGCCGAACAATTTTCTATAGCATTTAACAGCATCCAACAATTAATTAAAGAAGGTAAAATTCAGGCCGGACATGATATTGGTAGCGGTGGTTTTATTACTACGTTGTTAGAAATGTGTTTTGCTGACCGGGATTTAGGAGCTACAATCGATCTGTCAGCATTAGGCGAACAAGATATTATCAAATTATTATTTGCTGAAAACATTGCTTTGGTTTTCCAGGCAGATGCTTCCGTTGAAGATACATTAACCTCAAACGGTGTAACGTTCCACAAAATTGGTGAAGTAAGTTCATCCGCTACGCTGGAAATAAAAAATGCAGGCGCTGATTTTAGTTTTGAAATTGATCACCTTCGTGATGTGTGGTTTAAAACTTCTTATTTATTAGACAGCAAACAAACCGGAAATGGTTTGGCGAAAGAACGTTATGATCATTATAAAAATCACGTTTTAAAATATAGTTTCCCATTACAATTTGATGGAAAGAAACCCGTAATTGATGCATCTAAACCTCGTCCGAAAGCAGCAATTATCCGCGAAAAAGGCAGTAATTCTGAACGCGAACTTGCAAATGCAATGTATTTAGCCGGTTTTGATGTGAAAGATGTACACATGACGGATTTGATCACCGGTAGGGAGACATTAGAAGACATACAATTTATCGGTGCCGTTGGTGGATTCTCTAACTCTGACGTTTTAGGTTCGGCAAAAGGTTGGGCCGGAGCATTTTTATACAATGAAAAGGCAAAAGTAGCTTTAGAAAAGTTCTTCGCCCGTCCGGATACGTTATCAGTAGGTATCTGTAACGGTTGCCAGTTATTTGTAGAGCTTGGTTTAATTAACAAAAACCATGAGGAAAAACCAAAAATGTTGCACAACAAGAGCGGTAAACACGAAAGTATCTTTACTTCGCTAACTTTACAGGAGAACAATTCTGTGATGTTATCTACGCTTGCTGGCAGTACCTTAGGGGTTTGGGTATCACATGGCGAAGGCAGGTTCTCCTTGCCTTATGCAGAAGATCAATATCAAATTGTAGCCAAATACGCTTATGAAACTTATCCGGCAAGTCCGAACGGATCGGATTATAATACCGCAATGATGTGTGATGAAACTGGTCGCCATTTGGTAATGATGCCACACATCGAACGTTCATTGTTTCAATGGCATTGGGCAAATTATCCTGCTGGAAGAAAAGATGAAGTTTCACCATGGATCGAAGCATTTGTAAATGCAAGGAAATGGGTAGAGGGAAAAGGTTAGCAGGTTAGTCAATCTGTTATTGAATGAATAGCGTCAACTTTGCGTATTCATCTGATGACTAAGGGTAAAGGTTTATACAACGAAGGCTTGAGCAAAACTCAAGCCTTTCGTTTACATCCAACCTCACTATTCTCAATCTATTCTGAGCATTAATAAATACGGGATTGATTCAATTTTCTTCTGATAAGATCCTGAATCAAGTTCAGGAAAACTATTGGAGAAGGGGGTACATCTTGCATCGACTCAGTTGGCCTTTTCGCTTTGGTCTTTCAGCTTTAAGCTATGGTCTTTCCGCTCTAGTCTTTTAGCTTTAGTCTTTTAGCTTTAGTCTTTTAGCTTTTCGCCTTTCCCCCCTAAAACTACATCAAATTAAAGTTAATCGGCATATTATATCTTACCCGAACAGCCTTGCCTTTATTTCGTCCCGGTTTCCAGAGTGGAGATTTTTTGATCACTTTCATGGCTTCCTCATCACAGCCGAAACCAATACCCCTTAGCACCTTAACATCGGTAATGGAACCATCTATTTCCACCACAAAACTCACAAACACTTTTCCTTTTACGCCCTCTTCCTGAGCTTGTGACGGATAACGTAAATTACGTTCCATATATTTCGTAAAGGCCTTCATCCCGCCTATAAATTCAGGATATTCATCAACACCCATTTCTACAATTGCATTCGGATCTCCACCCTCCTCACCTTTGGGTAGACCATCTCCGGTACCAGTTGCTACAGTACTATTAATGACCAGGTTCGGTTTAATTTCGCCATCCTGAGTTTTATTGCTAATTACCGCATCTTGCATTTCGTTAATACTTGGTGATTCAGGAAGTTCTTTCTTATCCACCACCACTATATTTGAAGCTACTGCTATAGTCTTTACCTTCACTGGATCTGATTTTACAGGTTCAATTTTCTTTTCTGGTTCAGGCTTCTTCATATCATGAATCACATTATCCAAGACAACCACTTTAGGAGGCGCAGTAATTTCAACTATACCCGGAAACATTTTGCTATAGACCAGTGGCGCGAAGCCAGCCAATAAAAATACGCCTGCAGATACAATGAGCGCTTTAGTCATAATTTTAGAAGATTTTGACCTCAGTTCGTAAGCGCCATAAGATTTGTTGCGGTCTGCAAATACAAGATCGAGCCACTCGGTTTTGTACACATTGATTGATGAATTGAACATAGTTTTTGAGTTTTAAGGATGATGTTTCAAAATTCAGGATTCCATAAAACATTCAAAAAATCTGCTTTCTTTACCAAAAGTGAAATTTTCCATCTCAAAAACATTTTTTTATTTCATTTTCAATAAAATTGATATATTTCTTACGATTGTTTTACAAAAATTAATAAAATATCCTATTTTTGACAAAAAACATAACAAATTAATGAAAAGCTTAAGAACCATCGCATTAAAAGAGGCTCAAAACAGAATTTCACCAGAAGTTAAATCACCATCAACAAAAATTTCTGACTTTTTTGGCGCTAATGTATTTGATAAGAAAAAAATGAGAGATTTCTTATCTAAAGACGTGTATGAAAAATTAATCTCCTCTATCAACCAAGGCGAGCTAATTAATTCTGACGA
>Ga0308159_1001917_pt1 | contig 26318 bp, 25 predicted proteins | sample PhyCR1_FD_201040 | JGI IMG/M metagenome (GOLD analysis project Ga0308159, IMG submission 201040) | Phyllosphere microbial communities from UC Gill Tract Community Farm, Albany, California, United States - DLSLC.R1 | ecosystem: Host-associated > Plants > Phyllosphere > Unclassified | place: USA...
CTCGGAAAAAGAAAAGAAGGGGCCCGGGGAATTCTTTCCCCGGCCTTCTTCACGCCCCCCGCCACGCCCCCCGAAACCGTCATCCCACCCCGTTTCACCCCATGGTCGAAACGATGGGGCAGGGATAGATTCGGCGGTCATGAACACCCGGTTCCTCCCAGCCCTGGCCGTGGCGATGCTCATCGCCGCACCTCCGATCGCGCAGGCCCAGACCTTGCGGATTGCCCTTTCTGCCGAGACCACGGCGGCGGACCCGCATCATTATGCGTTGACGCCCAACGGCACGCTCCGCAACCACGTCTACGATGCGCTGACCGACGTGGACGCCAAGCTGGCCGTGGCACCGGGCCTGGCCGAGTCGTGGGAGCGGCGGGACGACCATACCTGGGTGTTCAACCTGCGGCGCGGCGTCACCTTCTCGGACGGCGCGGCCTTCGGGGCGCCGGACGTGGTGTTCACCTACTGCCGGGTACTGAACAACAAGTCGGAGCTGGTCTCCTCCTTCTCCTCCAACGTGCGCCGGCTGGCGGCGGTGGAGGCGATCGGCGAGAACCAGGTGCTGATCCGCACCACGGCGCCGGAGCCGCTGCTGCTCTCCGACCTTGCTTCCATCTCCATCCTGCCGCGCTCGCTCGGGCGGCCGCAGGGCGTGACCTTCAGCGCCGGCGATGCCTGTGGCGGCGAGGCGGCGGGCCCCTGGCCGCAGCAGGAGGCCTTCAACAACGGCACGGCCGCCATCGGCACCGGGCCGTACCGCCAGGTTTCCTGGTCCCGCAACAGCACGACGGTGCTGCAGCGGAACGACCGCTACTGGGGTTCGAAGCCGCATTGGGCGGAGGTTCGGCTGACGCCCGTCACCCAGGCCGGCCCGCGCATGGCCACACTGCTGGCCGGCGACCAGGACGTGATCGAGGCCCCCGCCACCGCCGACCTGCCGCGCCTGCGGGAGAACAACCAGTTCGCCATCGTCGCCGCGCCGACGACGCGGCTGATCTTCATCCAGCTCGATACGGCGCGGAACCCGTCCCCCTTTGTGCAGGGGCCGAACGCGTTGCAGGACCCGCGGGTGCGCCAGGCGCTCTCCCTGGCGCTGGACCGCAAGGCATTGCTGGAGCGGATCATGGACGGCGTGGCTACCCCCGCCACGCAGTTCCTGCCGGATGGCATGTTCGGCATCATCCCCGGCCTGCCGGTGCTGCCGCACGACCCGGCCCGCGCCCGCGCTCTGCTGGCCGAGGCCGGCTACCCCAACGGCTTCAGCATGACCTTCCATGCCACCAACAACCGCTACATCAACGACTCGCGCCTGGCGCAGGCGATGGTGCAGATGTGGCAGCGCATCGGCGTGAAGGTGGAGCTGGACGCCATGCCCTCGGCCGCCTTCTTCGGCCGGCGCGGCAAGCGCGACTTCTCGATGGCCATGGGCGGCTGGGGCACCGATGCGGGGGAGACGCTGAACTTCTTCCGCACCTGGCTGGCCACCACGGACGCGGCACGCGGCGTGGGCGGCAGCAACTATGGCGGCTGGTCCGATGCCGCCTTCGACCGGGACGTGAACGCCGCCCTGGTGCAGATGGACCCGCCCGCCCGCAGCACGCTGCTGCAATCCGCCGGCCGCCGCGCGCTGGAGCAGATGCCGGTCATCCCGCTGCATTTCGAGAGCGCCACCTGGGGCATGCGAGCCAACCTCGCCTATCCCGGCCGCGTCGACCAGACCACCCTTGCCACCGAGATCAGCCCGAAATGACCATGCCCGCCATCCTGACGCCGGAAACCCTGGCTGCCGCCCTGGCCTCGCCCGGCCGCGCCTCCATCCCCTGCCTGGACCCGTTCAGCCCGGACCGGCCGCTGGTGCTGGAATGCTACCGTGCCGCCAACCACCGGCCGGAGAACCCGGTCGTGCTGGTGCAGCACGGCATGATGCGCAATGGCGACGAGTATTGTGAAGCCTGGATTCCCACCGCCGACCGGCATGGCCTGCTGATCGTCGCCCCCACTTTCCCGACCGAGTCGTGGCCGGGTTCCGCGCCTTATAACGACGGCAACGTCCTGGCCGAGGATGGCACGCTGCGGCCGCGCGAAAGCTGGTCCCAGGCCATTCCGGGCCGCGTCTTCACCCTGTTGCGGCAGGCTGGTGTGACGACGCGGGAGAAGGCCTATCTCTGGGGCCATTCCGCCGGCGGCCAGTACACCCACCGCCTGATGGCGACGCAGGACCACGGCATCTTCGAGGCCGTCGGCCCCGCCAATGCCGGCTGGTACACCCTGCCCACACTGGACACCCCCTACCCCCAGGGCCTGGGCGGCATCGGCCTGACCCAGGACGACGTGGTGAAGCTGCTGGCCTACCCCATGGTGATCTTCGCCGGCGACCAGGATATCGAGACGGAAGGCCCCAGCCTGCCAAGCCACCCGGCCGCCAAGGCCCAGGGCCCGCACCGCTTCGCCCGCGCCCACAACTACCTGGCGCAGGGGCAGGCGGAAGCCGCGCGCCTGGGCGTGGCCTGCAACTGGCGGCTGATCGTCGTCCCCGGCATCGGGCATGAGGGGATGCGGATGTCCGGCATCGCCGGCGACTACTGGTTCGACGGGAAAATGCCGGAAGCGCCGTCCGAACCGCGCGAGATCGTCAAGGAACTCTGAGGCGCGGGGGGAGGAAGGCCGGGGGAAGGAATTCCCCCGGGCCCCCATCTTCTTTTTTCGAGTTTCAGGTGGTGCCTGGAGGCCAAACCCGGTGCGGGCGGTCTGCGGGGGTTTAATGCCTCTGGCAGCAAGCCTACCCTGGAAGGGCCGATCTTCGGTGGCTTCCTACCGCCCATGGCGCCAGGCGTGCAGGGGAATGGGGGTTGGAGCGAAGCCCCGTTCAAACGTCCAATCGCCGCAGGCTGAGGCACCAGACAGAGCGAGCGCACAGAATATGCTCCGCGGTCGCACGTGACCAGATCATGCTCAGCCTCTACGTGGCGCACCCCCCACAAACGAAAAGGGCCGGCGCAGTGCCCGGCCCTTTCGTCGTATCAGGCGGCCACGCGGCCGGCCTGGGGGTCAAGGCGGTAGCCACCGCCTTCGGTCAGCAGCAGGCAGGCATTGGCCGGGTCCGGCTCAATCTTCTGCCGCAGCCGGTAGATGTGCGTCTCCAGCGTGTGCGTGGTGACGGCGGCGTTGTAGCCCCACACCTCGTTCAGCAGGATCTGCCTGGCCACCGCGCGTCCGCCGGCCCGGTACAGGAACTTCAGGATCGCGGCTTCCTTTTCGGTCAGCCTGATCTTGCGGTTCTTGGCCGTCTCCAGCAGCAGCTTCGCGGAGGGGCGGAACGTGTAGGGCCCGATGACGAAGACGGCGTCCTCGCTGTTATCGAACACCCGCAGCTGGGCGCGCAGGCGCGCCAGCAATTCCGCCACCCGGAAGGGCTTGGCGATATAGTCGTTGGCCCCGGCATCCAGGCCGCGGACGACATCCTGCTCCCCATCGGCGCCGGTCAGCATGATGATCGGGATCTTCACGCCCTCGCGCCGAAGGCGCGCGCAAAGTTCCCGGCCATCGCCATCCGGCAGGCCGATGTCCAACAGGACGGCGTCGCAGCGGGTGTCAGTACCCAACAACTGCTCAGCAGCCTCGGCGGCAGTTTCGGCCTCAAGCGGCGCGAACTCCCCATCCAAGGCCAATTGTTCCGACAAGGTGGCGCGCAGCGCCCCGTCATCGTCTACGATCAGGATCGGCCGCGGGCCGGTCATGAGATCTCCCGACAAAGCCAGTGACTCAACATGGTGTGCCTCAACGTCCAACGCTCAACGCGCAAAAGGTGTAAGCGTTGCCGACGCTATTCACACTGCGTGCATGGTGGCCCCGCGCGGCGCGGGGGGCAACCCCTGCTTGGCACGCAGAGTGAGAAAACGTCAGTCTTGCGGGCCGGCGGGGGGATGGCAACTTACTATCTGACGCCACATTGCTATCTGGGGCGGTTCGGCCGAACTCATGGCCAAGCCTCAGGCTCAACCGACACGGACTCGCCTTTCACGCCACCGACAGGACCCGATCCTGGAACCAGCCGGGACGTGCCAGCCGGAAAGTGAACGCCAGATGGAAGCGATTGCATGACCACCATCGGCCAAGCGGCGGAACGACACGCCGCAGCCCATGACCCCGAGGCCCATGACCCCGAGCCCGGCCAGGCTCTGCCGGACGCCGCCAGCCTGGCCATGCGCGCCGTGCACCGCGCCGCCAGCGACCTGCGGCGCGGCACCCCCGTGCTGCTGACCGGCCCCGGCGGCCCGTTGATCATCGCGGCGGCCGAGACGGTGGGGGCGCGAGGGCTGGCGGAACTCTCCGCCCTGGCCACCGGTCCGGCCGTGCTGCTGCTGGCCACCACCCGTGCCGCCGCCGTGCTGCACCGCCCGGTGCCCAGCCAAGGCGCCACTGCGGCCGGCACCGCCAGCCGGGGCGTCGAGCCCAAAGGCATCCAGGAAGCCCCGGTCGCCCTCAGCCTGCCACCCACGCTGCTGGACCCCGTCCACCTGCGCAGCCTGGCCGACCCGGTGGCCGAGCAGTTGCTGCCCGCCACCCCGGAACTGACCGCGCCGCCGCCGCTGGCCTTCGCCGCCATCGCCCTGGCCAAGCTGGGCCGCCTGCTGCCGGCGCTGGTGGCCGCGCCCGTCGCCGCCCACGGCGCCGCCACCACCGGCAGCCTGCCCCGCCAGGAAGCCGCCGCCGCCCTGCTCAGCCTGCCGGCCGCCGACGTGCTGGCCTACCCCAACACCGCCGCCACCAGCCTGACCCGCGTGGCCGAGGCGCATGTTCCACTGGAAGACTCGTCCGAGACCCGCATCGTCGCCTTCCGCGCCGCCGATGGCGGCATCGAGCATCTGGCGATCTTGGTCGGCGACCCGGAAGGGCTGTTCGCCGCCGGCGGCTCCCCGCTGGTCCGCGCCCATTCCGAATGCTTCACCGGCGACCTGCTGGGCAGCCTGCGCTGCGATTGCGGCCCGCAGCTGCGGGGCGCCATCGCCCGCATGGCCAAGGACGGCGCCGGCGTGCTGCTGTACCTGGCGCAGGAAGGCCGCGGCATCGGCCTGGTCAACAAGCTGCGCGCCTACACGCTGCAGGACCAGGGGCTGGATACGCTGGATGCCAACCGCGCCCTTGGCTACGGCGCGGACGAGCGTGGCTTCATGGTGGCCGCCACCATGCTGCGCCAGCTCGGCATCACCCGCGTGCGGCTGCTGACCAACAACCCGGACAAGCTGGCCGGCCTCGCCGCCTGCGGCATCGACGTCGAGGGGCGGGAGCCGCACAGCTTCGCCGCCAACGGCGTCAACGACCATTACCTGGAAACCAAGGCCGAGCGCTTCGGCCACATGCTGTGAGCCAGGTTGCCCAGGTCACGCAGACCGGACAGGCGGAAGGCCTGGTCCGGCTGCGGGATGCCACCTTCCGCTGCGCCCTCGGCCGCGCCGGCATCCGCCAGCACAAGGAGGAAGGCGACAACGCCACCCCCGCCGGCCTGCTTCCGCTGCGCCGCGTCCTCTACCGCGCCGACCGTCTGACCGCGCCGGACTGCACCGTGCCGGTCGAGCCGATCGGCCCCCAGGACGGCTGGTGCGACGACCCCACAGACAAAGCCTATAACCGCCCCGTCCGCCTGCCCTACCCCGGCCGGCATGAGGAACTGTGGCGGACCGACCCGCTCTACGACATCATCGGCGTACTGGGCTGGAACGACCAACCCGTGGTCCGCGGCCTCGGCAGCGCCATCTTCCTCCACCTCGCCCGGCCGGACTACAGCCCGACCGAAGGCTGCATCGCCCTGGCCCTGCCCGACCTGCGCGCCCTCCTCGGGATGAGGGTCACGGGGTTTGAGGTGTTGCTCTAGAAAATCGGTGGACGGGGAAGATTCGAAGGCGAAAGGCTGGGGAAAAAATTCCCCAGACCCCTTCTTTTTTCTACGAGTTTTGCGAAGCGCTCAGGACTGAGAGTCCGGCGCAGCTTGATGATTTTGGGTCTGGTCCAGATTAGGAGGTCTGAGCACCTGCTAAGGTGCTGTGATGGCTCAGAGAAATCGCTATTTGCGCCATGCGCGCATTTCAGAGGCCAAATTCCGTCGGATCCTGCGCTTCTTCTGCGCCGATCTCACCGCCTCCCAGGCCACCCAACTCGCCGGCCTCGACCGCAAAACCACCCTCCGCCTCTTCACCCTCTTCCGGGCCCGCATGGCCGAAATCGCCACCCGTGACTGCCCCTTCGCCGGCGAGGTGGAAGTCGATGAAAGCTACTTCGGTGCCGCCCGTGTCCGCGGCAAACGTGGCCGGGGTGTCGGCCGCAAAACCCCTGTCTTCGGCATCCTCGAACGCGGCGGCCGGGTGCATACCCAGATCGTTAGAAACTGTTCCAAATCAACGCTGCACGCCATCATCCAGGGTAGGGTCGACCTCTCCGCCAGCATCCATTCCGACGGCTGGAAAGGCTACAACGGCCTGGTCGAAGCCGGCTTCGCCAAGCACCACAGGATCCGGCACCAGGACGACCAGTTCGCCCAGGATAGCGTCCACATCAATGGCATTGAAAGCTTCTGGAGCTTCTCCAAACGCCGCCTGGCGAAGTTCAACGGCGTGCCCTCAGCCAGTTTTCCGCTCTTCCTCAAGGAGTGCGAATTTCGCTTCAACCACCGGCAGGATGACCTCTACCGTCTCATGCTGGCGTCCGTCCGACACAACCCGCTCGGCGCCTAATCTGGACCAGACCCATGATTTTAAATACAAGGCCGCGCGGGCTGAGCCGTCAGTCGCCGGAGGTCCAGGACCTCCGGCGTACCCAGCCGTCTCTGAAGCGCACGGCTTCAACAGCCACGCGCAAAAACTCGAAAAAATGAAAGAAGGGGTCCGGGGAATTCTTTCCCCGGCCTTTGCCTTGCCTGACTTCCTGTACCCTCCAGCGCAACGCCCCCCCCTTAGGGCAACCCGACCTCCACCCTGTCCCGCCCCGCTCGTTTGGCGGCGTAGAGGGCGGCGTCTGTCCGGGCGTAGAGGGTGTGGGCGGTATCGCCCGGGCTGAAGGCGGCGATGCCGGCGGAGCAGGTGTAGGAGAAGCTGACCCCGCCGACCTGCGGCCGTGCCTGCCGCACCATGTCCAGGACACGGCCGACGACGGCGGCGGCGTCGTCCAGGCTGGTGTTGGGCAGGATCAGCATGAATTCCTCGCCGCCGATGCGGCCAAAGGAATCGTGGCGGCGCAGGAAGGGTTCCAGCCGCCGGGCGAAATCCAGCAGCACGCTGTCCCCCACCTGGTGGCCGTGCACGTCGTTGATCAGCTTGAAGAAGTCGATGTCCAGGATGCAGGCGCTGCCATGCGCCGCCGGCTCCGCCGTGCAGCGCGCCACCAGCGCTTCCAGCTGCGCGATCATGAAGCGCCGGTTGGCGATGCCGGTCAGCTCGTCGGTCTGGGAGGCCTTGAGGGCCTGGTCACGGTCCTGGCGCAGGCTGCGTTCGTCGACGCGCAGCTGGGTGATGTCGGTGGCGATGCACAGCATCCAGCCGTCCTGGTCCACCGACTCGGTCATCCAGAACCAGCGGCCATCGGCCAGGTCGGTCTCGAAGGCGCGGAAGCGGCGCTTGCCGCGGCGGGATAGGGTGGAGACCAGCCAGCTTTCGATATCCGTGCTGGCGATGACGGTGCCGTGCCTGGTGCCGAAATTGCGCCGCATCAGATCGGCCCAGACCGGCTGTTCGTCCGGCCCGAGGGCGAAGGCATCGCGGAAGGCGCGGTTGGCGCGCCGCAGGCGGTCCGCCGGATCGTAGAGGGCCACCAGTACCTCTGCTTCCTCGCTGAGGGCCAGGAACCGCGCCGCCGCCTCGCTCACATCCACGCTCCGCCTGCTCCGGCCATGCCGGCCTGGGCTCCCGCCCACTGCGCAGGCGGGCGGGGCTTCATCGCTCCTCTACCCTTCCAACGCGGTCAGCAATGCCTTGGCGGTCGCGGACCATGGCGTCGGGTGGAAATCCCGCCGGATGCGGGCCTCGATATCCGCCACTTCCGCCGGATGGGCGATCAGCCGGCGCAGGATCGCCACCGCTTCCAGCACGTTCTCCGGGTCATGGTACAGGCAGAAGCTGCCACCCGCTTCCGGCACCGAGGTGGCGGAGGACGCGACGCAGGTCTTGCCGAAGGCGAGGCCCTCCGTCACCGGCAGCCCCCAGCCTTCGTAGTGAGAAGGGAACAGGGTGAAGCGGCAGCCGGCATACAGCGCGGCCAGCTCCTCGTCGCTGGGGTCTTCCAGCAACTGGATCTTGCCGCCCAGCCAGCCGCAATTCTCCAGTTGCTGCATCAGGTCCGCCACCATCCAGCCGACCCGGCCGGCGAAGACCAGCGTGGGTAGTTGCTCGGCCGGCAGCATCTCCGCCAGCCGGCGCCAGGCGCGGAAGGCCAGCAGGTGGTTCTTGCGCGCCTCGATGGTGGAGACCAGCAGCACGAAGCCGGGCGGCAGCGCTGCCACGCGCGGCGGCGTCACCGCCGGCAGCGGCAGCCTGCCACCGTTGCCGCCGAAGCCGGTGCCGATGGGCAGCACCGCGACCGGCGCCGCCAGGGTCAGCCGCGTGTTGCGAGCGTAGCGTTCCAGGTCCCGGGCCGAGGCGCGGGAGATGGCGAAGAAGCGGTCCACCAGCGGGATGGTGCCGGTGAACCAGGCCTGGAAAGTGCGCACCAGCCCGGGGTCGCAATATTCCGGCCGGGCAAAGGGGATCAGGTCATAGACCAGCATGGCCACGCGCAGCTGGCAGCGCTCCCGCACCTGCTTCAGCAGCTCGGCATAATCGGTGCGGAACCAGGGGGAGCCGAGGATCAGCAGCGTATCCCCCGGCCGCGCCACGTCGGCCAGGTCCTGGCCGGTGGTATCGGCCCCTTCCCCGGGGGCGGCGGCCTTGCGGGCGCGCAGCAGCCGGGTGGCGCCGGCCAGCATGCCACGCCCGGCGCGCAGCCCGGCGCGGAGCGCGGCGCCCTGGCTGCGGGCGGCCTCGCCCAGCGGCACGCGGATATCGGCCGGCAGGCGGGATGCCAGCCGGCGCACCTGCCCGGCCTGCCCCACCGGCCGCGGCCCCTCATGCCGCGCGGGCGCCGGGTCCTGGCGGCCGCTCAGTGCGACGAACACCGCCTCCACCTCCGCCCACGGCACGGTGCGCAGGGTGTTCCGCAAGCGGTCATGCCGGCAGAAGCCGATCTCGCCCGGGCGCTGTTCCAGCAGCACGCGGTACAACTCGAAGGACAGGCGCTGGATGCCGCTGGGGCGGCGGCTGATCAGCGCGTACTCGAACAGGTCCTCGACATCGATCCAGTAGGTCATGCCACGGCCTTGCAGCCGGGGCACGGCCCTGGCACCCATCCGGCAGGGCAGCAACGATGGGTGCCGGACGCATCCGGCCAGGCAGGGGAACGGGAGATCATATGCAGGCGATACGCGATGCCATGGGGCCTGCCAAGCTCAGCCCTGGCCAGGACGCCGCCACCCGGCCGCCCCTGCTGCTGATCGGCGCCGGCGGCCATGGCCGCGCGGTGCTGGAAACCCTGCGGGATGCCGGCTGGCCCACCCCCGCCGGCGTGCTGGACGACAACCCCGCCTCCGCCGGCCTGCCCGGCATCCCACTGCTCGGCCCCATCGCCATGGCCGAAGCGCTGCGCCGGCAAGGCTTGGCCGCCGCGCATGTAGCCCTGGGCGACAACGCCCGCCGCCAGGCCCTGGGCGAATGGCTGCTCGGCCTGGGCTTTACCCTGCCGCATATCCTGCACCCCAGCGCCATCATCGCCTCCACCGCCCGCATCGGCGCCGGCAGCGTGGCGCTGCCCCGCGTGGTGGTCGGCGCCGCCGCCGTGGTGGCGGAGCACGTCATCCTCAACACCGGCTGCATCGTCGAGCATGACTGCCAGATCGGTCCCGCCGCCCACATCGCCCCCGCCGCGACGCTGGGCGGCGGCGTCCGCGTCGGCGCGGGCGCCCTGGTCGGACTCGGCAGTGCCGTGAAGCCGGGCGTGACCATCGGCGCCCGGGCCGTCATCGGCGTCGGCGCGGCCGTGGTGGGGGATGTGGCGGCGGAAGCCCGCATGGGCGGGGTGCCGGCGGTGGCGCTGAGGCGTGGGGGTTGATCGTTCCCGTCCTTCGCCGTTGCGTTGAGAGGGGCGCTGCCCCTCTCAAACTCTCCCCGCCAAAGGCCTGAGGCCTTTGGAAACCCGATCCTCAGAGGCTTTCGTAAAAAGGCGCGCGGACGAACCAATCTATTGTTTTATAATATAATATTTCTACCTAAGCGACACGCATTCTCTCGCCGTCACAGGCCCCAAAACACCCTGTGCTGCCAGCGACAGCCAGCCAGCGCCCGACCCCGCTCACCCGCGCTCACCGCACAGGCTCCCAGCACCACCCAAACTGACAGAAAGATAAAGAAGAGGGGTCTCAGGGGAGAATTCATTCTCCCCTGGCTCCGCACCTTACCCGCTCAGAGCTTCCCCAATGGGCGAAGACCGGGCCACACAGCCCCCGCTCAGCTCCAGGAGAGACGAGAACAGCGGATTGAAAGTCTCGGCCGCCTCGAACGCCACCCAGTGGCCGGCGGCGGGGATGACGTGGACCTTGGTCTCCGGCCGCAGGGCGGCGAAGAGCTGCACGCGCTCGTCCATGTACGGGTAGGCGATGGCATCGCGTTCGCCGTAGATGACGTTCAGCGGGGCCGTGGATTCCCGCACCGCGTCCCGCAGCGCGCCTTCCGGCACCAGCTTGGGGCTGCGCAGGCGGGAGTGATCGCTGTTCCAGGCCTGGATGCGCAGGGCCAGTGCATCGATCCGTGCCGGGTTGGCGATCATCAGCGCGGCGAGGTTGGCACGGTGGGCGGCGGTGCGTTCCTCGCCCTGCTTGCTGCGGACCGAGGTCAGCGTGAACGGGTCCCGCCGCAGGCCAAGCCCACCGGCGCCGACCAGGGTGAAGGAGCGCAGCCGGTTGGTGCCATCGCGCGCATCCAGCGCGGCGATGTGGCCGGAGATGACGCCACCGAAGGAGAAGCCGGCCAGGTGATAGCGCTCGCCGGGGCCGAGCAGGTGCTGCAGCCCTTCGGTCACCAGCCGGGCGTAGCTCCACAGGTCGAAGCCTTGCGGCGGCGGAGCGGATTCGCCAAGGCCGGGCATGTCGGGCGCCAGCACGCGCCGGTGCCGCGCCAGCAGCTCGATATTCCGTGCCCAGTGGCGCCAGGAGCCGGCGCCGCCATGCAGCAGCACCAGCGGCGGCCCGGCGCCCCATTCGTGCCAGACCAGGTTGCCGGTGGTCATCGGCGTCTCACGCCGGGTGGCGGTGGCTGCCAGCCGGTCCAGCAGATCGGCCGGGAGGTTCATGCGGAGCCTGCCCCGGCCGCCACCACCTGGGCCGCCGCCTGGGCGGCCTGGGCGCGGATCTCCGGCACGGCGGTAATTTCCCACAGGGCGCCGCGGGTCAGCGGACCGATGGCGGCCAGGCCGAGGACGGCCTGGCCATCGGCGCCGCGCAGCGTGCCGTCCGGCGCGGCGATATCCAGGCCGATACCCAGCACGTCCGGCCGCGCGAGGCCGCGCCGCAGCAGGTCCGGCACCGGGGCGATGTCGCGCCACGCGGCGGCGGAATCGGGGCCAGTGCAGAGGATGATGCGGCCGACCGTCACCGTCTCCGCCCCGCCATGGCGGCGGCGCAGGGTGGCCTGCACGCCGCCGGCCACCGGCTGCCAGTCCTGCAAGCGGGCGGCGCGGATGTCCAGCCCGCCGGAAGCCAGTTGCCCGGCCACCGTGGCGGCCACGGCGGGGGCCAGGCGGTGGCGGTGCAGGTTCCAGGCGGTGCGGCCATGGCGCAGGAAGCTGGCGCGCTGCGCCGGGCTCCAACCCTGCCAGATGCGCTGTACCTGCGGGCGGGCGCCGTCCATCACCGCCTGCCAGGGCTGGCCGGCGGCCAAGGCGCGCGCGGCCTCCTGGCGCAGGATACGGCATAGCGCCGCCGGGCCGGCGCCGGCCGGCAGTTCCACCGGCCAGGCCTTCGGGAATGGCCCACTGACATGCGGCAGCGGCAACCAGCCATGGCGGGAAATGCCAAGAGCCTTGCCGCGATGGCCGAGCCGGCGCAGCGACAGCAGCATGTCCACCATGGTCAGCCCCATGCCGACCAGCAGCACCGGCGCGTCGGGGTCCAGCCCCTCCAGCGCCGCCGGGTCCCACGGATTGCCGATGAGGTGCGGCGGCGCGCCCACCGGGCTGGCGAAGCCGCCCAGCGCCAGCACCACCCGCGCCACGCGCCAGGAGCGGTTGCCGGAACCGAGGCGGAAGCCACCGCCCGGCAGGCTCTCCACCGTCTCAACCCGGCAGGCCAGCGGCGTGATGCCGGTGGCGGCGAATTGCGCCGCCAGATACGCGCCATACAGGGCGCGCGGGGCGAAGACGGGGCCGCCATCGGCCGGGGCCTCCGGCGCATCGTCGCGCCCGGCCAGCCATTCCTGGAAATGCGCCGGGTTGTCCTGGTGCAGGCTCATCCCGCCGGCGGGGACGTTCAGCAGGTGCGAGGGGTCCGTGGTGCCATAGGCCAGGCCGGGGCCGGCGACGGGCGCATCCTCGAACAGCAGGATCGCCTCGCCTGGAGGCAGGCCGGCCCGCAATCGCACCGCCAGGGCCGTGCCGGCGAAACCGCCGCCAATGATAGCAACCCGCGCATCCACAGCATCCATGCCGTTCACTTGCTCCGTCCAGAGCGCGACGGCGGGAAAGGCCCCTGGGTCACGCAGCCACGTCAATCTCCGGGCCTGGATGCCAAGGCCCGGCTCACCACGATCCGGCCTCAAGGCCGAAATGCCAAGGCCCAAGGCCCAAGGCCCAAGGCCCAAGGCCGATGTACTGGCGCCTGCCAGGACCGCAATGTCCTGGGGCCGCAGCCCGGGCGCCGGATTTCAGCCCCCGCTCGTCCCCCGGCCCGCACCGCGAACGGGCGGATCGCGCGAGAGGCCGCGCGCCGCCAGCTCCGCCTCGTAGGCCGCCCAACGCTCACCGTGCTCCTCGCCCAGTTGGCGCAGGTAGGCCCAGGTGTAGATGCCGCTGTCATGCAGGTCGTCGAACGACACCCGCACCGCATAGTGCCCGACCGGCTCCAGCCGCAGGATGCCGACATGGCGGCGGCCGGAGACATATTTGCGCTGCCCCGGCCCATGCCCCTGCACCTCGGCGGAGGGACTCTCAACCCGCAGGTACTCGGCCGGCAGGGTGAAGCGGGCACCGTCGGCGAAGCTGATCTCCAGCACCTTCTCGGCCCGCTTCAGGCGCAGCTCCGTTGGCGCGGGGTCGGTGTGCGGCATCAGCCGTCCAGTCGGCGGGCCTCGTCCGGCAACATGATCGGTATGCCGTCGCGGATCGGATAGGCCAGCCCGGCCTTCTCGCTGATCAGCTCGCCCTTCTGGCGGTCATAGACCAGCGGACCCTTGGTCAGCGGGCAAACCAGGATTTCCAACAGCCGCGGGTCCACAGGACCACCAGGCGGCTGCGCGGAGGGGGGGGTGTCGGTCTCGGTGCTCATATCCGATGGTTCCTGCGCTATGGCGGCCAAAGCGTCAATCCGGACTCGCTGCCGGTGGTTGCGACAGCGTGGTCGGCTGGAGGGAGTCGGGAAGGCCAGGGAAGGAATTCCCCGGACCCCATCCTTTCTTTTCCCAGGCTCTTGCCGGGTGGCTGTCGGGAAGGCTGCCTGGTCTGAGACACGCCGAAGGTCCCAGACCTCCAGCGACTGAAGGCTCAGTCCTGATGACCTGTATTTAAAACTTCGATAGGCGTCCGCCCCCGGCCCTGAAGCACCACGCCAGACCCGCAAAAAGAAGATGGGGCCCGGGGAATTCCTTCCCCGGCCTTTCCCCCTTACCCCCCCCCCCGTCAGCTCGGCCGCTGCCCCGTCGAAGCCGAGGGGTCCGCGTCGATCCGCAGCAGCGTCACCAGCAGGCCCGCGCGGACCAACGGGTCGGCCGCTTCCAGCAACGCCTGCTGTTCGCGGCTATCGAAGGGGCAGATCATGCAGAGGGTGGTCACCAGGGCGGGCATCGCCATGCGCTCGATGGCAGTCCAGTCCACCTCGATATGCCGGGCGGCGAAATAGGGGCGCAGCGCGTCCATCAACGGGACGCGGACGTCCTGCGCCTGGCCTTCGGGGAGCGGCTCCAGATCCGCCAGGAACGGCGAGAAATCGGCGCTCACCTGGCGGTAGCCGGAGGGACGGTCCGGCAGTTCCTGGACCACCCGGAAGCGCAGCAGGCCCAGCAGCGTGATCAGGTAGCGCCCGTCATCGGTCTCGGAGAAGGAGGCGATGCGGCCCAGACAGCCGGTCCGGTAGATGGTGGAGCGGCCCTCGATGCGCGGATGCGCCGGGTCCGGCAGCACCATGCCCAGCAGGCGGCCGGTGCCCAGCGCATCCTCCACCATCGCCAGGTAGCGTGGCTCGAAGATGTTCAGCGGCAGGCGGCCGCCCGGCAGCAGCAGGGCGCCCTGCAACGGGAAGATCGGAATCTCAGCCGGCAGGCCGCCGGGGCGGGGGTCGCGGAAGGGGGACATGGCGGACCTCACGCGGCCCGCAGGCAGGGCGGCGCGTGCCGCCCCTTCCGCGAGGCCGTCAGCGGAACAACAGCGTGGAAAGCCCACGCCGCGCCTTCGGCACCACCGGGTCGGTGGGGCCCCAGGCCTCGAAGAACTTGATCAACTGCTTGCGGGCCGCCTCGTCATTCCAGGTGATGTCGCGGCGGATGGCTTCCAGCAACGCGTCGGCGGCTTCCTGGTGGCGGTCCATGGCATTCAGCGCCACCGCCAGCTCGATGCGCGCCTCGTGGTCGTCCGGGTCGGCGGCGAGGCGGGTTTCGAACTCGGAGAGACGCTCCCGCGCCTTACGGCCCTCGGTGGCCAACTCCAGCGCGCTGCGGACGCCGATGATCTCGGCATGGTTGCGGATCTTGTCCGGTGCGCTGTCCACCACCGCCTGGGCCTGCTCCTCCTCCCCCAGCGCGATCAGCGCGCGGGCGAGGCCAGCCAGGGCCTCAGGGTTCTCCGGCTCCTGCTGCGCCAGGGCGGCGAACAGCTCCAGCGCCGCCTGGTGGTCGCCCTGCTCCACCGCGGCCTTGGCCTCGGCCAGCAGGTCCGCGCTGGGCAACTGGCCACCGGCCGCCTTCAGCAGCGTCTCGACGAATTTCTTCACCTCGGATTCCGGCAGCGCGCCCTGGAACAGGTCGGCGATCTGCCCCTGCCAGAAGGCCACAACCGTCGGCACCGACTGCAGCGGCAGCCCCATCTGGGAGAGCTGCTGCACCAGCGCCTGGTTCTTGTCGATGTCGATCTTGACCAGCTTCACCCGGCCGCCGGCGGCGGTGATCACCTTCTCCAGCGTCGGCGTCAGCTGCTTGCAGGGGCCGCACCACGTTGCCCAGAAATCGACCAGGACGGGTACTTCGCGGCTGGCGGCCACGACGTCCTGCATGAAATTCTTCTGGTCGCTGTCCTTGATGATATCGGCAGCGGCGGGGGTCTGGGTATTGAACATCGCTTCCATGGGGGTACCGGCTTCCAGCTTCCTGTCCCCGCATAGATGCGTGCCGTCCGTGCGGACGCAAGTGGAGGCCATCGTTAACGGCAGGACGGGCCGTCGGTGCGATCTGATAGGCCATGGAGGGAAACACGGCCCGGCGGCCTGCGTTCCCCGGGTGGGCATGGTCCCGCGTTCGTCCAGGCCCGCGGCCTAACTGACGCGGGCCATTCGATTCCTGGGACGGGTCGACATTCGGCCTTGGGCAGGCAGGCCGGGGAAGGAATTCCCCGGACCCCATCTTTCTTTTGCGAGTCTTTCGGGTGTGGCTGTGGGTGCGTCAGCCGTCCTGGAGCGGGGTTACGCGGAAGGATGTGGTCCAGCCCAGGTGGCCCTCCTTCACGGCTGCACCCGCCGGTCCCGAAGCTTCACGCCAACTGCCAGAAAAAGATGGATTTCTTTCCCCTGACTTTCCCCCCAACCCTGCATGAAATGGCGACCGGCGCTCAGTGACGTTCTCCGGCGGTTCGATCCCTGCGACCCATGTTCTCCCGGTCGTCACCGGGCAGGCCCCGCGCTCTCCAGCAGCGACCTGCTCCCTGGCCAGCCGCATCGCGGGCCATCCGCTGCCCGCACGCCCACGGACCGCCGGGCTTCCCCGCCGGCGCCTGGCTGGATAGGGTCGGCCGCCCGCAACCCCGGACGAACGGAACCCGCACCGCATGAGTCTTGAGAGCGTCCGCGCCTTCCTGGCCGAGAAGGCCCCCGGCATCGCCATCCTGGAAACCGATGCCCCCACCCCCACCGTGGCGGATGCCGCCGCCGTGCATGGCGTGGCACCCGGGCAGATCGCCAAGACCCTCTCCCTGCGGGTGGGGGAGCGGGTGCTGCTGGTGGTGGCGCGCGGCGATGCGCGGCTGGACAACAAGAAGGCCAAGGCGGCCTTCGGCGGCAAGACCCGCATGCTGGAGGCCGAGCAGGTGGTGGCGCTGACCGGCCACCCGATCGGCGGTGTCTGCCCCTTCGGGCTGGCGACGGCGCTGCCGGTCTATTGCGACGTCTCCCTCCGCGCCTTCGATGAAGTGCTGCCCGCGGCAGGCTCCATCAACAGCGCCCTGCGCATCAGCCCGGCCCATATGGCGGAGCTGGTGGCCGAGGGCTGGGTGGATGTGTGCGAGGCCGCAGCCTGAGGCGGGACGATTTCAATACGGGGTCATAAATATTGCCCGCTTCCGTATGGAAGGGGGTTGCGCGCCCCCCGCCGCCATGGCAAATGCCCGCCACGCCGATACGGAGTGCGGGCGTAGCTCAGGGGTAGAGCACAACCTTGCCAAGGTTGGGGTCGAGGGTTCGAATCCCTTCGCCCGCTCCATCTTCTCTCGGGAAGATCATCGGATTGCAAAGGGCTCGCTTCGGCGAGCCTTTCGCGTTTCTAGGCCGTGGCGATCCGCCAGTGCGGCTTAGTGGCGGGGTCTAGGCCAACCGCCCCCAGATTGCATCTTGGTATAATAATGTTCATGCTCAGGCTTGGCCTTTAGGCCCTGGTGCAACGCGCCATCGCCGCCATTCCGAGACGGCTGGTGGCCCGATCGCTTGCCCGGGGCGCGGCGCATCATGCTGCCACCTTGCAGCATCGCCCGATGGATACCGGAGCAGCTTCGCATGACCCCATCCCCACCCATCGGCTTCTCCCTGCAAGGACGCCCACTTCCGGTCGCACTGCTGCTCTTTGCCGATGTGGCAGTCCGCTACTTCATCCTGGTCAATGCAGGCGCTGTGGCGCAGGGGTCAGATCAGTTCCGAGGCACGCTGCTGCTGCTCTACCTCGTGGTGAATGCTATCGCCCTCTTCAGCGCGGGGCGGTGGCTGAAGCGCCGCTGGGCCGATAAGCCGTTAGAGTTGGGGGAGATCGCTCTCCCCATCTGCTTCGCCATCATGCCCGCCTTCACCCTGATGACCGGCCTGGCTGCACAAGCCATGTTCCTTGGCATGCATCTGGTGTTCGGCGCCTTGCCCTTGGTGGTCGGGCTGGGCGTGCTGGGAGCGAGGAACGCTTCACTCCCTGGCAGGCTGCGCCGCCTGATCACAATGCTGGTGGCCCAGGGGGCTGCGTTCGTGCCCGTACTGCTCATTCTCAGCATGCAGGATGACATACCGCTCTCCCATAACGGGCGTAGCGCCCTGCTGCTTGGTCTGGTTGGCTTGATCGCGCTGGGCAGTTGGGCCATGGGCGACGGGCTGAGAGACCGATGGGCGAGCGCTCCGGCAAGCCGGGGGGACATGCTGGGATGTCTGCTGGTGGTGCTGGCGCTCACCGCCCTCACCACCGCGACGCAGGGCGCCGCGGCGTTCAGCGTTGTCCTGACCTATCTTGCCGCGGTCGGCTTGCCCTTCACCTTCGGCATGGGCCTGTTCGCCAAGGCAGGGCCCTTGGCGCCAGGCCGGTTCCGCCGCCTTACCACCATGATCCTGCTGCTGTTGGCCGCCCTCATGGCGCTCACGATCATCGGCATCCTCTGGCATGAGACGCCGCTCTCCGGCACGGCGTGGAATATCTTCGCGCTCGGCTGCGCCGCCATCCTCGCATTGCCGATGTGGGCGGCAGGCCGCCGGCTCCGTCGGCGTTGGGCAGCCGCACCGGCCAGGCGGGCGGAGATTCTGGGAAGCATCGCGGTGGTCCTCGGCGCCGCGCTCCTCATCGCCGGCGGCAATGTCTCCACCACGGACGCCGCGCTGATCGGCCTGCACATCGCGACGAACAGCCTGCCCTTCGCACTCGGCATCGGCGTCTTCAGCCAGCACGTAGCCTGAGGGGCATGGTGGAATCGCCGGAATTCCGGTTAAGGCAGCAGCCGCAGCGGCGCGCATGTGAAGCGGCCGCCCGCCCCGCCCACGATCCTTCAGGTGACCACGCCTTGACCGCAGAAACCCCCGGCCTCCTGCGCCGCCGCCATAACCTGAACCTCAACACGCAATCCGTGTTCGACCCGTCCGGGGACGCGGCGAGCCTTGCGCGGCGCGATGCGGCCCTGCAGGCGCTGCGGCCGGGCGACGAAGTGGCTATCCGCGAGACCGGTAACCAGCGCCTGCGCTTCCGCATCACCCGCGTCGAAAGCCTGGGCCGGGGCAAGACTCCCCTGCTCTATACCGAGGCCGCCGGCAGCCACGGCGGCAAGGCCTGGCACGGCCTGGCCGGCACCAGCCGCGACTACCCGGAAGGCAGCGCCCGCCTGGTGGAAGCGACCCCGGCGGTGCGCGAGTTCGCCCGCATCCTGCCGGAAGGCACACCCCATTTCATCGACGCCACCCACCCGCACTGGTTGGAACCCGGCGGCTGAGCACAAGCCCCGCCGAACAGCCCCCTTCGCACTGGCCCGGTGCTGAGCGATGTTGACGCTGGCCTTGCCGTCAGTGGCGGGCTGGCCTCGTGGAATGGCTGCCAGCCCTACCACAGGCTGTCGCTGTCCGAGCCGCCGCCCCAGCCATCGCTATTGAAGCCCGTGTCGTAGCCGGAACCACCATCCCAGCCGGAACCGCTGTAATCGCCTCCGCTGCCGCTCCAGCCACCGCCGGAGTTAGAACTGCCGGAGCTTGAACTGCCGGAGCTGCCGCTGCCGGAGTTGCTGCTGCCACCCCCGCCCCAGCCGTCACTGTTGAAACCGGTGTCGTAGCCGGAGCCGCCGTCCCAACCGGAACCGCTATCGTCGCCACCGCTGCCGCTCCAGCCCGCGTCGCTGCCGCCGTCACCCTTGGTGGAACCACCCCAGCCATCACTGTTGAAGCCGGTATCGAAACCGGAGCCGCCATCCCAGCCGGAGCCGCTGTAATCGCCACCGCTGCCGCTGTCAGCCCTGGTGGAATCGCCCCATCCGTCGCTGTTGAAGCCGGTATCGAAGCCGGAGCCGCCATCCCAGCCAGAGCCGCTGTAAGTCCCTGCACCGGCGGACATGCGGCCCTCATCCCAGCCACCACCCCAACGGCCGGTATCGAAATCAGCCGTGGTCGCGAAGGCGGCATCGATCCTGTCCTGGATCTCGGCGCCACTGATGCGGTCGCCGGACAGGCCATCCAGCCGGTCGGTCTTGCTATCGACATCCGGGCCGAAATAGCTGCTCACGCCATCGACGGCCCAACCGCCGAGCGCATAGGCCCCGCTGCCCAGCGCCACCACACCGTGGCCGATATCCTCGCCGACGGCCTGGCCGGACGTGCTGCCCAGCACCATGCCCGCCGCCGCACCGACCGGAATGCCCGCCGGGCTGGCAATCGACCCGGCGCCACCCAGCGCGATGCCGCCGGCAATGCCGCCGACCCAACCGCCCGCCGTGCCGAAGGCATCGACGGTCAGGTCGGCCCATTCGCCTTTGTAGGAATGGTCGAGCATGTCGACCGCGCCGGAAAGCAGACTGAGGTTGCCGAAGCCCTTGCCGGCCGGGCTGTCGGACATCGCCATGCCATCCAGGGTCGTGGCGATGTCGCCGAAATCCCTCGCGATGTTGCCGGTGGTGCTGTCCTCGGAATCCCAGTGTTGGGGGGTAAAGCCCTTGTCGTCGCTCAAGCCGGCGCTCCCTTTGCAGTTGCAGGGGGAGCCTAGGTAGAACCGACGACGGCCGCCAAAGCACAGAACCTCGATCCAGGCTGAAATGGCCGTGAGGCGACCAGCCTTCTGCTATCGAAGCTGGATGAAAAACAGGCCGTTGCGTGGAATTTTCGCAGCCGCATCACGCATTGCGGAGATTATTTCATCAACCACCGCAGCAACAACCCGCGGGCTGCCTGCCCCGGCATTGCCGTCATGGTGCCAAGCGCCACATCCGTGAGCCGTCGAACCGGCTGGCCCGAGGCTGCGCCTGCACGGACGTATCCTCGAACCAGGCAAGGGCACCAGGCCCCTGCCCATCCAAATACAAGCCGCGCCCCACCCACCAAGCGGGGCGCGGCGCGCCTCAGCCGCTCCGCGCCACGCGCCCTTCCAGCGGATAGGCCGGGTCGTTGTAGCCGGGGGTGGAAGGATGCCCGGCCGGCACCAGCCGGTTCACCAGCGCCTCGTCCTCCGCCGTGAAGCGATAGGCCAGGGCACCGACGTAATCCTCCCACTGCGCCTCGGTCCGCGGGCCGGCGATGGGGGCGGTGACGAAGCGGTTGTTCAGCACCCAGGCCACGGCGAACTGCCCGGCGGTGATGCCGCGCTCCTCCGCATGCGCCCGCAGCGTCCGGGCAATCTCCAGGCTCTCCGGCCGCCACTCCGTCTCCAGCATGCGCTTGTCGGCGCGGCCGGCACGGGTTTCGGCGGAGGGGCTGGATTCCGGCGCGTACTTGCCCGTCAGCACGCCGCGCGCCAGTGGGCTGTAAGGCACCACGCCCAGGCCGTAATAGTCGCAGGCCGGCAGATGCTCGACCTCCGGCATCCGGTTCAGCGCGTTGTAGTAAGGCTGGCTGACCACCGGGCGGTCGATGCCCAGCTCGTCGCACAGCCGGCAGATCTCCGCCACGCGCCAGGCGCGGTGGTTGGAAACGCCGAAATGCCGGATCTTGCCCGCACGCACCAAATCCGCCATCGCGCCCACCGTCTCGGCCAGCGGCGTCGCGTGATCCTCCTTGTGTAGGTACAGGATATCGATGGCCTCGACGCCCAGACGGCGCAGGCTGTCCTCCGCCGCCATCAGGCAATGACGGCGGGAGAGGCCGCGGTCATTCGGCCCGGAACCGACCGGATTGGCCAGCTTGGTGGCCAGCACCCAATGCCCCCGCTGCGCGCGGATGGCGCGGCCGGTAATCTCCTCCGACCGCCCGGCATTGTAGACATTGGCGGTGTCGATGAAATTGATGCCCTGCTCCCGCGCACGGTCGATGATGCGCGCCGCCGTCGGCTCATCCGTCGCATCGCCGAACATCATGGTGCCGAGGCAGAGCGGCGAAACCTTCAGGCCACTGCGGCCAAGATTGCGATAGTCCATTGAGGCTGGCCCTCCCGAGACCGATCGGCCTTCAAGGGCCGTCCCTGCCTGTGTGCCAGTGTTTGCCAGGGACCGCAAAACCGCCTCCCAACGATGGTGCTCCATCCTTTTGGCGACCGCTCAGGCTTCGTGCTGCGCGGCTCTTGTCCTGCGTGGCATCGAGGGGGCGCTGCCCCCTCAAACTCCCCCGGCAGGGGATACGATCCCCTGCACCCGCGATTCGTTTGGAGCATGATTGCCGGGGGGATGGGAATGTTCGAAGGCTTGGAACGGGTTGGCCGAACACAAGCCTGGGGCTTCTTCGAAGGCTTGTGAACACTCCGCCAGGAAAGCTCCGCAGCCGTAAATATTCGGAAATCTATATTTAAAATCAGATATTTATTGTCGCCCTCCATGGACATGGAAGCGCGATCTATCCTCCCGAAGGAAACCATCGGCCGACCGTTCACACGCCCAGCCCATCACACCCAACAGATGGGTTTCCAAAGGCCTCAGGCCTTTGGCGGGGAGAGTTTGAGAGGGGCAGCGCCCCTCTCAAAACCGCCCCGGCCAACAAAGCGCCTTCAGGCCCGGAACGTCCCCGCCATCATCGGCACGCAGTCTCCGCCCACCCAGGCGAGCACCTGCCCCTTCTCCCGCCGGGCGCGGACACGCAGCAGGCTGGGGCGGCCCATCTCGACGCCCTGGCGCACTTCCAACTCCAAAGAATCCTCGCCGGCCAGGTGCAGCAGCAGGGCCCCGGTGGTGGCGGTGGCGCTACCGGTCGCCGGGTCCTCGTAGAGCTGGCGGGTGAACATGCGGGACCGCAGCGTGCCCGCCCCGGTGCGGACATAGGCGTAGATGGACTGGGCGGCATCGCGCGGCAGGGCAGCCTCCCACGCGGTGCCGTTGGGGCGGATGCGGCCCAGCGCCTCCAGCCCCGCCACTTCCACCAGCACGAAGGCCACGCCGACGCTGGCCACCTGCGGCGGGTGCGCGGCGGTGGCGATATCGCTCGGCTGCAGCGACAGGCAGGCGGCGATCGCCACCGGGTCCAGCGCCGAGGCAAGGCTGAGCGGCTGCGGCGCGCCAAGCTCGCCCCCCGTCACGGCACCATCCCGGCTTCGCAGCGCGACCTTCACCAGGCCCGCGATCTCCTCGAAGACGAAATGCTCCGGTACCGGCTGGCCCCGGGCGGCGAGGTCCTGCGCCAGGGCGAAGGCGGTGCCCAGGTTGGGGTGGCCGGCGAAGGGCATCTCCCGCGCGGGGGTGAAGATGCGCACATGGGCGGTATGTGCCGGGTCCTGCGGCGGCAGCACGAAGCTGGTCTCGGAGTAATTGAACTCGGCGGCGATGGCCTGCATCGCCGCAGTGTCCAGCCCTTCCGCATCCAGCACCACGGCCAGCGGGTTGCCGCCGAAGGGGCGGTCGGTGAACACGTCGGTGGTGACGTAACGGCGGAGGGCGGTCATGCGGCTACTTCCAGAAAGGCTTGTTGGCTTCGTACCATGCGTCCGCCTCGGTCATGCCGAGGTCACGCAGGTGGCTGGGCGGCAGGTCGCGCAGCGCGGCACGGGTGGTGGCGCGGCGGTGCCACAGGCGGGCCAGCGCCAGCAGGCGGCCTAGCCCGGGGCGTAGCGGGATGGCCTGCTGATTACTCCGATCTAATCGCAGAATTGCTCCGATCATCTGCGTTAATCCTCAAGATTGCTTCGGATCAATCCTTCGCACAGGTGCAATCGGCGCTTCAACACGGCAATTGTTCTCGGTACAATAAACCCGCATGAGCGATTTCCGAAGCCTCGCCAACCAGTTCGCCGCCGAGCTCTCGGCCGACCTTTCCCTCGGGCGCCGCCGACCTGGGGACCGGCTGCCAACCAGCCGGGACTACGCCCACCAGCGCGGCATCGCCCCCTCCACCGCCAGCCGCGTCTATGCCGAGCTGGTGCGGCGCGGCGTCGCGGTGGGCGAGGTCGGGCGCGGCACCTTCCTGCGCGCCACCACCCCCCTGCCCAACCTGCCGGCGCGGGAGCTGGACCCGCACGAGGTGGTGGACCTGGAACTGAACTTCTCCGTCCTGCCGCAGCAGGCGGCGATGCTGGCCCCCGCCCTGGCCCGGCTGGCGGAACCGGCGGCGCTGCTCGGCACCATGCAGCGCAGCGGCGTGCGTGGCACCGCCACCGACCGTGCCGCCGCCGCCCGGCTGCTACGGCGCGGCGGCTGGGCGCCGGACCCGGAGAGCCTGCTCTTCGCCGGGCGCGGGCAGCAGGCGCTGGCCGCCACCCTCGCCGCGCTGGTGGCACCGGGGGAACGCGTGGGCTTTGAGGCGATGACCTACCCGATGGCCAAGGGCATGGCCCTGCGCCTGGGGCTGCACGCCGTGCCCCTGGCCATGGACGAGGACGGGCTGCGGCCGGATGCCCTGCTCGCCGCCCACCGCGCCCATCCGCTGCGGCTGCTCTACCTGCAGCCGGACCTGCACAACCCGCTTGGCATCACCATGCCGCCGGCGCGGCGGCAGGAACTGGCGGCCATGCTGCGGGAGCTCGGCATCGTCGCCATCGAGGACAACGTCTACAGCTTCCTGAAGGACAGCCTCTCCCTGCCCCTCGCCGCCCTGGCGCCCGACCACGTCGTGCTGGTGGACAGCCTCTCCAAGCGCGTGGCACCCGGCATCACCCTGGGCTTCCTGGTGGCGCCGGCCGCCCTACGCCACCGCCTGGGCGCCGCGCTGCGCCTGGGGGGCTGGACCGCGCCGGGCTTCGCCCTGGCCGCCGGCACGGCGTGGATGGAGCAAGGGCTGGTCGATGAACTCGTCGGCCTCAAGCGGCAGGACGCCACCCGGCGCCATGCCCTGGCGCGCGAGATCCTCGGCGGCGGCGGCCTGGTGCTGCGGGGGGACCCGATGGCCTACCACCTCTGGCTGGAACTGCCCGGACACTGGCGGGCCGAAACCTTCGTCGCCGCCGCCGCCCGCCGCCGCATCGCCGTCTCCCCGGCCGCCGACTTCGCCGTGGGGCCAGGACATGCGCCGGACGCTGTGCGCCTGGCCCTCGCCGCGCCGGACGAAGCCGCGCTACGCCCGGCGCTGGAGACCCTGCTGGCCCTGGCCCTGGCGGGGCCGGAGGCTGGAGGCGTCGAGTAGCGGGAGGCTTTAGTGCTGGGGGGGATGCCCTGTGTTGTGGCGGTGGATCGAGGGGGCGCTGCCCCCTCAAGCTCCCCTGGCAGGGGATGCGATCCCCTGCACCCGCGTTCAATCAGGCGCGCGGCAATCGGCGTCACGCCGATTATCAAAATAAATCAGATGTTTATTAAAATTCATCTGTGGACGCGAGCGCCTGAAATTCCGCCGAAGCAGCCCCTCGTCAGCCTGCCCCCAGCACCCGGGTTTCCAAAGGCCTCAGGCCTTTGGCGGGGAGAGTTTGAGAGGGGCAGCGCCCCTCTCAAGAAACCCATCACCGAGCGTGCGCGGCATCCGTGCCCCGCAGGGAGGCGAGGGTCCAGCTGCCGCCGCCAGCCACGGCCAGATACAGGAAGACGAAGCAGTACAGGATCGCCGCGTCGCCGCCGTTGTTCACCGGGAAGGGGCTGCGCGGTGCGTGGGCCATCCAGTACGCCACCGCCATGGTGCCGGACATGATGAAGGCCGCCGGCCGCACCATGACGCCGAGCAGCAGCAGCAGGCCGCCCACCACCTCGATGATCGCGGCGATCCAGGGCAGCGACATCATCGGCGGGAAGTTGCCGCTGGCCGGTGCCGGGAAGCCGAACAGCTTCTGCGTGCCATGCGCCATGAAGATCAGCGCGGCGACGATCCGCAGCACGGCCAGCGCGCGCGGCGCCCAGAGTGCGACGACAGTTGGGTTCATCAATCTTGTTTCCGCAGGATGTGGATCTGCGCGGGGGCATGCCTGGCGATTCTTAAGGCTGGCTTAAGATTCGCCGCGCAAGACCACTCGGTCAGGCGCGCCTCAGCCGCGCAGCGCGGCGGCGGAGGCGTTGAACGAAGGTGCCGGCGTGGCGGGCAGGTAGCGGATGGTGCCGGCCTCGCCCTGGCCGACGAACTGGGCGATGCGCGGCGGCTGGGCCGGCGCACCAGGCGCGTAGTCGATCCGCATGGCCTCGCCCTTGCGGGCGACGGAGACGGCGCCGCCACCGACGACGTTCTGCGCCGGGTCGTCGTAGGACACGGCGAAGTTCTCGCCCTGGCCGAGGATTTCGATGGCGGCGGCGGGCTGGCCCAGGGCAACCATGGACAGCGGGACAAGGGCGAGGATGGTGTTGCGAAGCATGGGTCTTGACCTGTTCTTGCGTGCGGCCCGTCCTCTCGGCCCCGATGCTTAAGGCAGCCTTAAAACGGCGATGACAAACAGTGACGAAGGACTGCGATGCGTGTTCTGCTGGTCGAGGACGATGCGATGCTGCTGGATGGCCTGCGCCTCGGCCTGAAGATGCACGGCTTCCAGGTGGAGGCCGTCAGCCTGCTGGGTGATGCCGAGGCCGCCACCCGCGCCAGCCGCTTCGATGCCATGGTGCTGGACATCATGCTGCCCGACGGCTCCGGCCTCGACCTGCTGCGGCAGTTGCGCGCGCGCGGCGATGCCACGCCGGTGCTACTGCTGACCGCGCGCGACGCGGTGGGGGACCGGGTGCAGGGCCTGGATGACGGCGCCGACGACTACCTAGGCAAGCCGTTCGACCTGGACGAGGTCGCCGCCCGCCTGCGTGCCCTCGGCCGCCGCGCGCAGGGGCGGCCGACGCCGCAGCTCATCTGGGGCGCCCTGGTGCTGGACCCGGCCAGGCGGGACGTGGCGTTGCAGGGCAACCCCGTCGCCCTCTCCCGCCGCGAATTC